>VTLG01007024.1_pt1 | contig 31899 bp, 8 predicted proteins | sample 4694571 | NCBI WGS metagenome assembly VTLG01 (sample SAMN12604809, study PRJNA352737) | marine metagenome | biome: ENVO:00000447; feature: ENVO:00000209|ENVO:00000569|ENVO:01000036; material: ENVO:00002151; isolation source: viral sequences binned using virsorter ...
CATGCCATGTTTCCTGTAGGCACTGTATGACCAGAACCACCATTATTCAAGTAATTAAATAAACCTTGTGCAGCAAGTAATTTCTTGTTCTTTAATAATAAATCAGCAGCATCTTGGTTACGATCAGACGTAACAGTACTTGTTATAGTATTAGTTTCCCAAGTATCTCCACCATCATCACTTATTAGAATATGTGCTCGTGCAACACCAGCAACCATGGTTCCTTCAAACCAAGATATACTTTGAATATTTTGTGAAATTGTACCACTTTCTAATGCAGTCCAAGTAACACCAGAATTTGTAGATTTAAGTATTGTATCATTATTACCAACAGCATAGAATGCATCATAATCATCATTGTATATGATATCTTCAAGATCATTAGTTGTTCCACTAGTTTGTGCAACCCAAGTATTACCATTTTGAGATGTTAATACTGTACCATCTTCACCAACAACAACATAAGTTGTTCCATCATAAGCTACTGCTTTTAAATCTTTTGTATTAGGTGTAGTTTTACTATACCAATCTACTGTATTATTAGATGTAAATATTACACCACCATGACCAACAGCGATATATTCTGGTACTCCTCTTTCACCAACTGCCCATTTATTAAATAATACATCTCTTAAATAGGGACTACCAGCAACTGTTTGAGAAGTCCAAGTTACTCCATCAGCAGAAGTAGCAATACCACTTTGACTAACTGAAACAAATCTTTCATTATCCCAAATAGCATTTCCACCAAATCCTACTGTCTTGGTTACAGAAGTTTTAGTGCTACTACTAACATACTCAAGTTGGTTTCTCATTGCCTGTATAGACAGGTCTCTTGCTTGTGCAAATGTATATGTACTTTCTTTTAATGATCCAACTAAATGATCTAATACACCACCTGTATAATAGTATTCAGCTGCTTCTTTAGTTGCTGCATTACCACCCCATGTAAGGTCATAGTTAACAGCATCTATAATATAACCAATATCATTAATACATTTTGCCTCATCAGCACACATTAATGCTGGATATTCTTTCTTTGCTCTCTTTAATGCTTGATCTGCAATACCTGCTTTGTTTCTATCAATTAAATCAGTAGCATCAAGATATCTATTAGCACTCTTTGTAGACGTTACAAACTTACGAGGAGAGTTGTCTAGAGAGAATGTTACATAGTGATCATCAGAAGTTACAGTAACAGCGAAGTTAGTAACACCATATTCTCCACCAGGAGCACCTATTGCTCCAAGATCTGTTGGATTATCTTTATATACTACAAATTGAGTACTGAATCCATCAGTAGTTTCAATTCTATGTGAAACATATTGACGACCATTAAACCTATCAAGGTCAGCATATAGTCCAGCATCTGGGAAATTAGTAAATCTAACATATTGACCAACTTCAAAATCATGATAAACACCTGTACCAGTTACAGTTACTATTAAACCATTTGGATATAATAATGGATCATATTTAACTTTAGATACACTATAAGAGGTATGTGTAGTTTGATGTTTAACAACCTGTCCATCAGGAGTTAACTGTTCACCACTAGAAACTGATAAGTTATAGTTTACTACTGGATCATTTGCATCGTAAGTATATACAGAACCAGTTGATTCAATCAAACCAGTAATATTTTGTATAACAACATATCCAGATTGATCCGTACCAGTATCAAATACAACCTCTGTAATTGTACCAGTACCACCAGTAACTGATGTTAATACGATACCAGGAACTAATAATACTCCTCCACCATTAGAGTTGAACGTTAATTTCCATTCTTGGGCAGCAGATATTTTATGACCTAAGTTAAATGTTCTACCGTATTGACCACCTAAAGATTTTGGATAATAGAATCTCTGTTTATCATCAAATACATATGCATAACTCCAAGTTTTAATTGGTACATTATTTCCATCAATCTGATCTCTGAAAGTAATACCAGTAACATAGTTCTCATCAGATGCCTTGAACATATGTTTACCAGGATTTGCTGGTCGGCAAATTGTCAAACGAATATTATCACCAACAACAGAACATAAATCTGGTAGAGAAATTGGGTTATCTTCTAGATAATCACCACCTGCAACAATAATTGTTTCTTTATCAGGAGTTGAAGCAGCGAGTTGTGTTGCTCTCTTAATTGTTCTAACTGGTTTAGTAGCAGAACGACCATCAAATGTATCAGAACCTATCTGTGCTGAAACGTAAATACGACCACCAACGTCGTTAGTAGCAATATTATATACGAAGTTTGTTGTAGCAATCTTATTACTGTCGTCACTATATGCAGGAGTTGTAGAGCGAGGAAATAGTAACTCGTTAGTGTTAGGATCAGTAAAAGTATTTAAAACTGGTGCTCTTAATGCTAAACTTGGGTTAACAATCGTATCAATATCCAAGTTTGCGATACGAGCAGTATCTGAAATAATAGATGTAGTAGTTCTTATCTGTCCTTCAACGTCTAATTCATATTGAGGATTTAATGTGTTTATACCTATACGAACAAGTTTATCAGCATCCGCTGTTAAATTTCCAAAAATAGCCGCTTTCTCATCAGCACCTCCCCCTAAATCAATTCTGACACTCGTGTCGTTTTTAATTTTGAGTTTGTCTGACTGAATAATCTGCTTATCAGCATTTAATTCTAAAGCCATTTGATCCTACGTTTCCTCTATTGATTTATTTATCTTGGTTTAGTAATTCCTTTCGGTATATACTATTTCAACTTTTCCACTCCATCTAACACCATTACCACGATATTGTAGTTTTGCTGCTGAAACGGATGGAGTAAAGGTAAGAACCTTAGTTGTATTGTTAATGATAGCGTTGATATCCCAAGTTTGACCTGGGGGAGTGTTATCTTTAACAACAGTTTTGTGTTGTGCTGCAATGGTTAGTTGCTGCAACGTATCACTAAGAACTGCAGATTCAATTTTAATTGCTTGCTCCCAGTTAAGAGACATAGATGTAATCTCTAAAAATGCACCAACAACAGCATTGTTGACATTTAGAGGGTTTGTAGTAGTAAATGTAAATGTGTTTATATCAACTACACTTGCTACTGTGAATGTTCCATTAGATGATAAGTATGGAGATTGAAATTCAATATCAATCGAATCACCTTGACTTAAACCATGTTCAGCTAATGAGCAAGTTACAGTTGTATCATTAGCACCCACGTTATATGTAGCTACTGGATAACCTTTCCATGTACCTAACATAAAACCAGTAACAAAAACAATTCTATCTGCTGCTACTGTATGAGTTGGAGTCATCTCAGCAGAATTAGTAGCATCATTCAAAGAAGCATGTACAATATACTCCTTTTTAAATGTTCTAGTATTGGCATCATCTAAAACTTTTACACTAGCAGCATCAATGATGTGTCTATTTTCATCAATAATAGTTGCCTCTTTAACAGAGAACCCACCTTCAGATTGGAACGATTTTACTATTTTTGTTGCCATTATGCTAGAATGCTATTGTGTATTGCCTTAACGGTATAGACAACCGTTGAGGAGTTTTGAGAATCTTGAACAATTAATGTGATATTATTACCAACAATATCCACAGAAACATCACATAGGACCACATCAGTATATATCTTACTTACCTCAGTGTAAATTATTGCTGAACCATCAGAAACACAAAGGAAACTAATTTCTGAGAATTGTCTCTTAGGTGTTGCTGAGTTATCTTTTATCTCAACCATAAACTTACCAGAGAAACCTTCAGTATATGGTTTAAATGTTAATGATACTGAATTACCAACTGATGTATCAAGAGTTGCATCTGCTGATAATACTTTAGTATCTTTTAAAGTAAATTCATTTAATTCATAATTTAAAATTTCTGTGTTAGAAGTTGTACCAGCAACATAACCAGTGTTAACAAATAATCCACCAGTTTTAGTTGCTCCAAATAATACTTTATCTCCAGTGTTATCAAATCCAAAATCTATAGAATCTATATTACTACCGATATAAGCATTAGTAGAAGTACTACTAAATTTCAAGTTTGCAGTATTAATATTAAATGTTTCTATTTGATAATCTACATCTTTTGCTCTAAATACTGGATTTGCATATCTAGTTCTTCTCCAAGTTAATTGTGCAGTTCCATTAGCAACAGCACCTGTAGTATGTGATGGGAAATTAGAAGCACTAGCATCAAATGTACCACTTCCTGTTACTGCATATACGTTGTCTCCATAGTAATAAAGAATATCAACTACAGAAGCAGTTGTTGGAGTAAATGTATGAGATGTTCCAGTTCCTACAGGACCAATATTAACGAAATTATCATTAGCAAGATCAGCAGAATCTGAAGCTAATTTAATAGTATTAGCATCAACAACCTCTACATGATAATCTACTCCATTTGCAAGTCCACCAATATCACTACCACCACCATTAGAATAAGTTACGATTACACCTTGTGTTAAATTATGTCCAGTAAGAGTAATTGTTTCAGCGTTTACATCAACAATAGATGCTGAAGATCCATCAAATGTACTGGCATCAAAAGGTGAAATTACTGCAGTTCCTTCTACCCAAAGAGCAACATTATTAAGGTCAGTATATTCAATTAAATCAGCGTTATTTAAACTAAAGACATCTTTAGTAAGTTTAATAGTATTAACATTTTCATTATAAAATCTAAACGTATCATCATCTACATTAGTTGTATTTTCAGCAGTTATATAAGTATCAAGGTCAACGTCTCTCACGCCACCTAAAGATACAAATGAAGTTCCATTATATCCTTCAAACTGACTAACTTCACTATTATAACGAATCATACCTGCAACACCTGTTGGGCGTTGAGCACTATTTCCTCTAGGTACTATGAATGCTTGTTGTCCAGTTATTTCTACAAAACTATTTGTAAGGGCAGTTAATAGAAAATTATCAGCAGTTTGTTTGTTTATTCCAGTACCAGTTAATGCTAATGAATTATCAATAGTAAGTGTCTGAGCATCAAACTGTTTAACTGTTAATGAACCTTCTCTTTCATTAATAGAAACAGTAGTTTCAGTGTTTATAGATCCAACAGTTATTTTAAATCCATTACCACCAGATCCAATATCACTTGCATTAACTGTAATTTCATCAGCTAATTTATATCCTTCTCCTTCCCCAGTTGTTGGAATTGTTGCTTTAGTTACTTGTCCTAAACCATCAATGGTAAGAAGCATCTGTGTTGTTGGAACAGCAGATTGTACTATAGATCCAGTACCATCATCATAAGTCATATCAGAATCATTAACCCTGATTGTATCTCCAATAGAGAATCCTGTTCCAGCATTCGCTACAATTGCACTAGTAACTTGTCCACCACTAACTACTAAATCTACAGCAGCTCCATTTCCACCACTACCACTAGCAACAGTACCTACTTCAAGAACTGATCCAGTACCAGTGATTACAGTAGCAGGAGTTACTTGTGCTCCACTACCTACAGTAATAGTTGCTACTGAAAGAGATCCAGCAACTGGACTTGCTAAGGTTGCTACTGTTACTGATGCTCCAGCATATCCAGCAATACTTAAAACATTACCAATAGCATATCCAGTACCTTTATTATTAATAGTTGCTGCAGTTATTTGTCCACCACTAACTTCAATATCAATAGTTCCATTAGATCCACTACCACCAGAAAGTGCTACACCTGTATAGTTTCCATCAGTAAATCCAGTACCAGCAGCCGATATTGTTAAAGTGTCAATTAATCCAGCACCAGTTCCACCAACAGCAGAGGATGCAAAAGTTAAGGTATCTCCAACGAGATAGTTCGTTCCTCCACCATTAGTTGAAATAGTTGCACTAGTAACTGCATTACCAGAAACGACAATATCAGCAGTTGCTCCAGCACCGTTTCCACCTGATAAAGAAACATTAGTGTAATTTCCATTTGCATATCCACTTCCAGCAACTGCTATAGAAAGTGTATTAATTACAGCAATTGTAAGATCATCTCCATCAAAAGTTAAAACGTCTGAGGTAGTATATCCACCTCCTCCAGTTTGTACTGTTACTGCTGTAACTGCTCCACCAGAAACTGTTACGTTTCCTCTACCATTTGTACCAGAACCACTTGAGTTAACAAAAGGAATGTTCAAATAATTTCCATCAGTATATCCAGAACCACCTGCAGATATAGTAAAATTATTACTTAATTGAGATCCACCAATATCAGCAACATTAACAGATACTGCATCTGATGCTTGATATCCAGAACCAACAGTATTAGGTACAATTGAAGTAATTCCTCCTCCAGATACTATAACATCAACAGTAGCATTTGATCCATTTCCACCATTTAAAGCGACGTTTGTATATGTTCCACTAACATAATCATTACCAGCAGTAGTGATGTTAAGAGTTTGTAATGCACCTGCTGTAGCACCTGTGACTGAAGTTAAGGTAACACCAGTATAAATGGCATCAGTATATCCAACACCTGGATTAGATATTGTAGTTCCAAATGCAACTGTTAAATTAAATTTAATTCCATTACCACTACCACCAATACCAGTTATATTAGTATAAATTCCATTTGTATATCCAGTTCCACTAGTAAGAGTTGTAGTTCCAACAGATTCTTTAATCCAGTCGGTATTTCTATAAAACTTATTCTCTCCCGAATTTATTTCGACTGTTCTACCAGAATCATTATTAAACGAAATTCCATATTCATTACCACTAATATTATGAGCAAATAAACCAACCTTTGGATTACTTGTAAATCTAAATTGAGGATCTCCCTCTACACCATCTGGAACTGCTACATGACCAGTTGTTATTGTATCTCCTGCAACATCTAATACAATACCAGGAGCAGCAGTATATGTTTCTTGATCTCTACCTATATGTAATGTTTCTCCTTGAGTAGATGCTAAAAATGCATCACCTGTGTTATGAAGACGACCTGTTATATCAACTTCTGATTTTGGTTCATGTTCAAAGAATCCAAATTTTGCTTCACTAAAATCTAAGAATAATTGTGCAGATTCTAAAGTACCAACTGTTGCAGGTGGTGTTGGTGTTCCATATACTGGATTGAATAATACATCACCTTTAATATTAACTGTATCAGCGTTTACATCACCTATAGCAACCTCTCCAGCACCCCCTACAGTAGCAGAGAACTCTGAAGTACCTTTAATGAGTAAATCACCGTCTACAGTGGCATTACCAGCGACTGTGAGGTTACCTCCACAGGTTATATCACCACCAACAGGACCAGCAGCTGGAATTGTTACTAAATTTCCACCAGATTCTATCTGAACATTCTGTGTTGCAGTAAGACCTGAACTGGTTATTCTTCCATCATATTTTGCACTACCATCTGTAAATATTTCAACCTTTTTATTTCTGGAAAGAGTAGCAACATCTACTGCTAATCCAGTTCCCCATGTACCAGACATGGTTACCTGATTTCTTTGACCACTAGGACCACCCATATTTGGGTGTTGTTCACAATAATAATGAAGAGTAGCTGGAGTAACGTCAGTTACAAATATCTGTGATCCATCTTCTACACCATTAGCATCCCAATGCTTTCTAATATTTGTTTGGTATCTAGTACCACCACCATGAGTTCCATCTTCAGTTGTTGACCAATGGAATGGATGTGCCATAGCATTTCCATCTGTGAATACAAATGAATATGCATAACCACGCTCAAGAGTTAAATCTGGATGTTCTACCCAACCATTTCCATCTAACTTATCAATAAAGTAACTGTTACCACCATGAGTAGTACCAGATTCTACTTTAACATTGTAAGTAATATAATTGAAAATACCTTGTGCTGACTCATTCCATTGTGCTCCACCAACAGGATCAGTAGTATCAATAACAAATGTAGGGTTTAATCTATCACCAACATTATATCCTTCTCCTGCAGAACCTAAAGTAGCAGTTTGAGGAACACCTACAGCAGTTACAGTTGCACTAAAGTTAGAACCACTAGCAACACTATCATTAAATGATATTACGTCATTAACTCTATAGAATTTACCATCCCATGGATTCATCTCAGGTGTGATTGATTTTACAGATCCTGGTTGTTCTGTTAAAGTCCAACTAAATCCTGCACCACCAGAGGTTGATTCTCCACCTTGGTTATTTGTGTATATTAAATCGCTATTATTAACAGTAAGTACATCACCATTATTATAACCTGTTCCATGCTGTGTAATAGTTACAGTTACAATAACACCATTAGCATCAACTTCTAAACTAGCAGCACCTGTTGTTCCATTTCCACCTTGGAATGGGATATTACCAAATGTATGTCCAGTTCCCAGATCACCAGTATAATAACCACTACCTCCATTAAGAGTTGCAGTTTCAATACCATGTATTTCTACATTAATCTTACCACCATTTCCATTACCAGAGTTAGTAACAACATCTTCTTGTTGTGTAGTACCTGGAGTATATCCACTACCTTTATTGGTTATATTTACAGTAAATGGCCAGATTTCATAATTTAAAGTTGCTCCTGTACCAGCACCACCAGAAACTGGAGATGAATGTTGACCTGGAGCATAGTTATTACCAAAAGAAACATTAGTAATAGTACCAATATTTGAAGCAGCAACAGCTAAATTTACAAGAGACCAGTTAATTCTACCAATTTGTAATTTTCTTGCATCTTTAAATCCAAGTGCCCATGGGTTACCTATTGGTGTTGTGGTTTCTTCATTTGCATCATTAATAGTATATTCAACATAATCAGTATCCCTGAAAATTCCTGAATCATTATCATTAATGAACGTGAGTGAGGGATCAGCCGATGTACCGTCTAATAACTCTAATGTTGATCCAAGTTCAATACCATTAGTAGTATTGTTAATAATTTGATCACCAGAGAACCCTAAATTACCTACTGTAATTTGTGTAGGTAAGATAGTTGTAGTGTTACCCGAACCACTAACAGTTAATTGATCAAAAGTAGTACCACCCGAATCTCCACCAGCGAAGGAAACCGTACCTCTTTCTTGGTCTACAAAGAATGCATTACCAACACGGAAGTCACCGTTTTGATCCATACTGGTAAATAATGCTCTACCACTATTCTGTTCAATAACTTCGTTTGCTTGAATTACATTACTAATATCATTACTTTGATCAGCACCTAGACCGACATATCCAAAGTTATGAACAATACATCTTAATCTAACACCCTTACCATCAGCAGTAATACCTCTAGTACCATATACTGAAGCAGAACCTATAGAACGTAATTCTCCACCAAAATCTGTATAATCAGCAAGGGTAATAAACTGTGCAGTACCACCACTAGATGATTGAATATCCTGAGATGTAATACCACCATCAAGAATCTCAGTACTACCAGTTAATCCATTAGCATGTATAAGAAGTGAAGTATTAACGTCAGGTGTAAATTCTGCAGTAGGAATTGTTATAGAAGCAGCGTTAGCATATCTTGCTTGTCCCTTAGAAACTCGTATCTCATCAATATAACCAGCAAATGCATTACCACCATCTACTCCTGAACGACCAATCGTTAATGGTTTTGTATTTCCATAGTCATTAGTATCTGTATATGCAGATCCTACTCTAGAACCATTAACAAATAAACTAGTAGTTCCACTTACTCTAGAAAGTGCTACGTGTGCCCATGTGTTTACAGTTAGAGTACCACCAGTAATAACATTAGAACCATTTACATTAACTACGATTTGACCACTAGCATTTATCAAAATTAATGGTGCCACTTCTGGACTTGCTGTTCTAAAATCAAATATCGTATCCAGAACAGTAATAGCAGTTGGTCGTATGAATGCTTCTACAGCAAAATCACCTGTTCCAAAACCAAAATCAGATGATGTTGCTAATGATAAATCATCTCCTGTTCCATCAAATAAGACAGATGCAGTACCAAATTGCTTTTGTGTAGTAGATAACTGAGTATCACCATTTACTGTGATTGATTTACCATCTGTACTTGCAGCAGCTTCTACAAATTCTCCAGTTCCTTGCCCAGATATTTTTATATAAGTACCATCATTTGAATCAATAGTACCACTTGCTATTACAGTACCAGCAGCATTTCTAAGTTCTATAGTGTCAGTGGCATTAAATGTTCCTGTAACACCATTAAGTTTTAATCTTGTTTTACCTTGTCCAGCAAATCCTGACCCACCTGGGTTTTCTCCAACAATACTATCTTGTGCAAAATAAGTGAATGAGTTTAACCACTCTGCCCTTGCACCATTTTTAAGATATAAACCTCTAGCATTAGGTACTACAAAAGTACACTCATTGAATAATATAGCAGCTTCTGAAGATGATGTAGCTACTGTTGATCCATCAATTAATGCACCTCTACCAGCATCTCCTTGATTAAATCCACGAGGGTCACTTCCACTGGTAACACTACCTTTTGTTATTACACTAACACCCTTAATATATGGTCTTCTACCTTCTGTTGCTACTGTATAATTACTCTTTAACTTAAATGCATATCCTGTATCGTTACCACTATCATAGAAATAATCTTTAATAGTAATATCCTCAATCATACAATCACCAATTATCCAGAAAGCATCAAGTAGATTAGTTCCTGTAGTTGGTTTAATAAATGTATTCTTTTGTCCACCACCTCTAATCGCTACTCCAGCAGGTATTGATAAAGGAAATATCTCTTCGTATTCACCAGCGGTAACAATGACAGTATCCCCTGACTGTGCATAGTTATCTAAAGCATATTTTAAAGTTCTGAATGGTGTGCTTCCTGTAGCACCCCATTGATTTGTATTACTTGCTGCTGTATTTAAAGGATTATTACCACCTACTGTTGCCTTATCTGTACCATTTGTTGAAACAAACCATGTTTTCCCAACACCATCCGTAATGTTCGATGAGAACATTGATGTAGTAATAGTTTCGTCATTTGGGACACCATTAAGTAATTCCTCAACTGTACCGTTATTATTAATGAATAACTTACGATCAGGAATATTTAAAGCAATTTCATTACCTCTAAGATCCGCTACTTGCGGTTTAGAATTAGGTGTCGTTGACCTCTTTGGCTGAATTCTCGTTGCCATTTACAGCATTCTCTTGTTGGGTATTTTCTATATTACTATTTAACCGTTTGGTTAAATCGTTTATTTTCGCTTCTAAAACGATGTTTGTTAAAGTCAAATCAGTCACCTTTTTTTGAAGGATCTGAATTAAAGCATTAATGTCGATGTCATTCATGGATTTTTAAGGGCTAAAACGTACCCCCATCGAGGGTATCTGACCATACAGGAACACCAGCTGATGTTACTGTAAGAATCTGGTATGAAGTAGCAACATCAGGTGTAATACCTGGGTTACTCATGTTGGCAGCAGCAGTTTCTAGTAATTCACTAGTGCCATTACCATAAAGAATACCATTAGTATTGAACTCGGATCTACCAGTACCACCATACTCAGTTCTTAAGTCAGTATCTAGTTCTAGTTCACCAAGAACAACGGTTCCTCTATTTGCACCTATTGCAGTAACTCTTAGTAATAAGTCATCGGTTCCAGCAGAACCACCTATGGCGTTACCTGTAATAGTTAATAAATCACCTTCTTCATAATATGTACCAGCTGTGGTGATAGTTATGGTATTTATTATACCAGAACCATCCCTTCCAATAGTGAACTCAATGCCACTTCCCTGACCACCAGAAGCAGATAAACCTGTATATGACTGGTTTGCTTGCCCAACGATTGTTGTACCACTTTCATAATCTTTATCATCTTTCTCTTTTGCTACAGTTTGAACTGCACCAAATGTATGAGTAAAGATGTTATTAGTGTTAGTTGCATCTTCTATAAAAGTAAATGCACCATTACCATCCTTACCAGCAGTTCTATCGAAACCAAAGAATCCATGCTTAATTCCAGATCCATTATGATAGGAGTACTGGATACCACGATCCATTCCGTCATTAGAACCCTGTGTAATAGTAACAAAATCACCTATATCTAACTGAGCAGATATACCAGAGTTTAATGTAAGAACTGTGGTCTCAAAACATGTTTGATCAGTAGCATCTTTATTGATTGTTACTGTAGTAGGAGTACCACTGTTACCATCTGCTAATTCAGTTGTCTCATAAAATGCTGTCTCTCTAAGAGTAAGTGCAGCACTTAATGTAACTCTAACAGTAGATCCTGTTTGTGAAACAAAAGTACCTACCTGTTCGTATACACCATTTTTCTTATGGTAAATAGCATCTCCATTACTTGCTCCACTGATTGAACCAGAAGTATGGAATACTACATCTATACCTGTAATTGTTCTACCACCGCTACCAACGTTAGTACCAGTTACTAATCCACCAGTAGCAATACCAGAAGGATTATCAATATTAACAGTATTACTATTTGATATTGCTGTTGCAGTTACTGCTTTCTCAGAAGTAGTATCACCTATGTTAAACACAGGATCGTTTACTGTCATCTGAGTAGAGTTAACAGTAGTTGTAGTACCAGCAACTTGTAGGTTACCTCTAATAATAAGGTCACCTGCAGCGTCTCCATTAACTGGGTCTGGGTCTAATATGATTTGTGATCCAGCAACAGTAGAAATGGTATTACCATCTAATCTAAGGTTGTCAATGTTAAATTGACCTGTGATACTAGTAGTACCACCATATGTGTTAGTTCCGTTAAAGTTAACAGCAGCGTTAAATGTTGTCGTAGATTCAACAGTTAACTGGTCTGTATTTGATGTACCAATAGCAGCATCATCATCAACTTTAAGTTCTTTAATCCATGCAATTTTATCAACACCTAAACCACCAGCAATCATTATAGAAGCATTAGTTCTATTTGTTGCATCAGTTAGATCACTAAACTGAACAGTAACTCCATTATCATATTGCCAGTTAGCACCTTCAACTCTTACTTTATCAATAGATGCTTCATCATAACGTATACTTCCTTCCCCTTCTGTACCAAACTGAATCTTAAGATCATCTTGAAGTCGTAATTCAGGTACATTAGCACCAACTCGATCTAATCTTAGAACGTTTGCTACTTCATCAAATTTAAATTCGATATCTCCAGTAGTACCAAATTCAACTTCCTGACTGTCTTCTACTACAATCTTACCTGTGCCATTTGCACGAAAGATCATATCTTGGTCTACAGTGTCAGTTTCAACTACATTACCATCTATATTAATATCGTCTACTCTAAATCTGTCTATTTTGCTATTGTTGTCAACAATAACTCCAGAATTTGCAGTAAGAGTTCCATGAACATGATCTAACATGTCAGTGAAATACTTACCTCCAATTACTTGAACTGTAGTATTATTGTCACCAATGAAGATTCTATCTCCTCGGTTGACCTGTGTACCAGTACCAACCGTTAAAGCCAATTCACCGAATTCCAGTGAACCAGGTACGGATGTGCCAGTACTTCTTTTTACTAGGATGGTTGATGCCATCAGAAGCTACCCCCGTTTACTGTTACGTGATTAAGAACATTTGTTGTTTGAAATTTCTGACTCGCTGAGTCATATACTAATACATAACCATTTGCCAAGCCCACTGTGCTTGTATCAACGTCAGCAAGGTTTTGTAGGGTTGCTGCACCACCTATAGCGATTCGAGATACCTGTGGAGATACCTGATCTCCAAACCTAACTCTAGTCATACTGTTACTCCTTCTACGATAGTTATTACACCTTCCAGAATTCTGGATTTTACATTCTGAGATGATGTTACCACTACGTCATAGACGTATTTACCAGGAGTCATTGCAGCTGTGGTGGCATTTCCTAGAGATATGGTAATAGCACCAGAAGTTGACGGTGGTACAATTAGTACACCGAAATCTACTGATGTGTTACTTGTATAGTGCTTCTTTATCTTTCCTGCAGCTGTGAATCCAGATAAGTCAAAACTCGATCCGTTATCATTAGTCACATAAAAAGTGTTTGTAAAATCAGCACCCTGATAAGCAATTAAATTGGTTACCGCAGCTAGCATTACTTATTCCTACATCATTTTGTATTTATACCAGTTGTCAATTTAACTAACAACTGTTTAATTTCTGAAAGTTCTGACTCCATCTTATCTAATCTATCTTTATCTAACTGTTTTGCCTCACGTTGGGCAATGTACTTTTCATATTCACTACGATTAGTATTTACTATCGCTCCCGTTTTTGGATCACGTGCTAAATTTGAATTTCCTTCTACAGGTATTAAGCTAGGGCTATGCATCTTAAATCTTTAATAATAGGTGCAACAGCAGCATTACGAGACCTCATTCTAAGTTTAATCTGATACTGTGTAAACTGTTTTGCACTCAGATCTTTTTGATATGTATAATCAACGAAATTAAATTCATTCTTACTACCAGTGTAATTAGTAGTAGTTAACTCTTCCCAACTTTGATCGCCAGGATTCGTTTCATCACCTGTTAGTAACTTAACATATACATCAATATCAGTTTCTGATGAGTTATATGCAGCAAAATCAATTCTTAATGAAGTACACTCATTAGTAACTGTTATTAACTTAGTGATATAGTTTGCAGCATTGAAATCTTGTTTTGGACTTTCACCAATAACATATTGACTATCATTATTAAAGAAATACTCTGTATCAAAAGTTCCATCAAAGTCAGTAACTCTGTTTCCAGTTGTTACTATACTCATTCTATCTTGATCTATTACAGGACTTAAATTATCTGATGTACTAGAAAGTGTAAATTGTAATTGACCAGATTGAGAACCAACCATCTGTCTCTCTTCATTAATAGCAGAAGCAATTACTCTAGGTGTATTAAAGTAATTATGCTCATTTAATGCAATTGGACTAAAGGCAGAATCTCTCTTATATGATCTTTGAGTTGGAACTTGTGAAGAATTTGAAGGATTACTAAATGCAGAATTTCCTAAAGATGTACCACTAGTGCTTCTAAATGAAGCATCTACAGCAGTACCAGGTAACTCTCTATATCCTATTAAAGGCATTAATGAATTATAAGCAACGTTCCTACTTGCATATACATTAGCACCACCAAATGTAGTATTTGTAGTTGCAAGAGTTCTCGTTAAACTACTTAAATCAATTTGATAACTATCAAGAGTTATATACTCTAATTGATTATGAACCTTATTGACTTCTATTAAAGGAATACCATTAACAACATAATGTTCTGCTTGCCATCCAGAATCTTTCTTAAATCCACTACTTGGTGCTGTACCTTCAATTAATGCAATAGTAGTAACAGTATATTGGTTATTAACTAAATTACTTACTGATAATGGGTCGTAACTGTATACACATTCTCCTATTTTAATATAAGCTGGATTTGAATTTGAAGGTAATACTCCTTTAATAGGATTAGTAAATATCACACCTACACTATTTTCAGCAGGATCGTTAGTAGACGCTGGTGAAATAGTAATAATATTACCATTGATATTAGTTACTCTTGTATTAGCAGCAAATTGAGTACCAGCAGAAGTAGTAACAACGTCTCCAACATTTAAAGTTGCAGCAGAAGGAACAGTAAACGTACTTGTTAAAGCATTTAATGTTCCAACAGTTTGTGTTTCTTGATTATATTTGAAACCATTATAAGAACCTGTTAGAGTTATTGCTGATCCTGCAGCACCATTGAAATCTGCATCTAAATCTGCATAAACTTCACTACTTATTCCCTTTAACTCTACATAAGATGCTGAATCATACATTCCATGGTTCTTATGATAAACCTTCATTCTACCACTATTAACAGTCAGTTCAATAGGATCTCTTCTTAACTTAGTATATAATAAATTTCCACTAGTATCGACATTCATAATAACACTAGGAGTTTCTGTTATATCGAATTTTGCTCTATAAATCTTAAATTTCATGTCTTGCATTTCTGCAGTAGTCCATGTAGATGCGTTTTGTGACTTAAATAGAACACCTGCATATGGTTGTTTAGATATTCTTTCTCCATTTAAATCATCTTTACCCATCTCTGATAACCATACTTTATACTCAACTGAGGATGTCAATAAAGCAAAACAGTATTCTTTTCTTTCTAAGAGATAAACAGGAGTTTCAAATACAAACGTAGTTGCAGTTAAAGCATCATCTGATATATTAACATTAGATGGATCTAAGTTTACAGTACCTAATATTGTTGGAGAAGGATAACCATTAACCATCTCTCTAATCTGCATTGTTACAGGTAATGCAGTATCCTTTGTATTGAAGTATACGTCAATCTTAGATATAAAACATCCACCTGCTTCTTCAATTAAGAATGATTGTGCAAGAGGGTCATACCAACCACCAGCTCTAGATTGAGTTGATGATGTTGTTATTGTTCTCTGATCAGTAACTGTCTCATGTACAACTTCAGCGTTCCTTACTAAAAGAACATCACTTTGTTTAGTCAAAATAGTACCATTAGCACTATATGTACCTTCAGCAGAACTATCAGCATCACCAGGAATTAATGAGTTGCTTGGACTATCAGTTAATCTAACAATAGATTCTCCAGTTTTCCATCTTGGATTAGAATCTTCAATTGGATCTGGAATAAAGATACTTGCTCTCAAGTTACCTTTATCATCAGCAATAAGATGTTTCTTAGTTACAGTAGCAGTAGCACCACTAGTTACACCAGCAATTATATCTCCTTCTAAAAGATAACCACCATATGAATTACCTGCCAACTTCTGCATAGTTGCTATGTTTAAGTTAAGAAAAGTAGATGTAGTACTATATGCAGTAGATGTAATTGTATTACCAGTATATGGGTCTATACTGTAAGGTTTATTAAGTTTAGCAATTCCTCCTTGAGGTTGTCCTAATTTACACTTAAATTTTCTATTGACATTACCTGTTACTACTATATCTTCATCATTATTAAATGCTACTGATCCAGCAGTCATAGAAATTTCAATTATCTTAGGTGTTGAATATGCAGATATATCTCTACCATCTAAGAATGGATATACTCTAATATTTGGTTTTAATCTATATCCAGTAATAGAGAAGTTTCTAGATCTCTTAAAGTGAGCATATTTTGTATCAACAACTCTGTCTCCAAGTACTTTTCTATCAACACGTGGTGTTACAAATGATCTAATACCACTTCTAGATTGATCTGAAGTCGTTGTAGTAGTTGTATCAACAACTCTTCTGATTGGAGCACCACCTCCAGCACTTCTTTCAGTCCATCTTCTAGTGCTAGTTGAACTACTTGTCCATTGTGTTTCCCATGAATTCCATTCTGTAGGTCCAAAACCATTATTAGGATCTATACCAAGTTCACGTATTGTTGCTTCATAATCTCCCTCTACTTCTGTTAATGATTCTGGTATACGATTCTCTTCTATCCAGTCATCAGATGCTGGAAATACATTCATTAAACCAACCCATGATACAACAGCAAATGGGTTTACGTTTTCAAGAACACATGCATAAGGTTGCTCAACTAATAATTGATCAGTATAATTAAGCATTAACAAATCACCTTTCATGTAATTTGTAGGTTCTTCGTTATAAACTAAAGTGCTATTTGTACTATAGTGCTGAGGTCTTAATTCACCCAGAGTAGTATCCATAGAACATTTGTAGTTTGGTTCTCTTGGTTCACCAATAGCATGAGATGAGAAATTGTCTACTAAGAACCCATTCTTTAATCTATTATTACCACTACCATCGGCAATGAATAGGTTTTTAGTATCAGTTTCTAATAAACTTAATTGTGTATAATATTCTATATTTGTAATTCTACTTTCAAGACCACCAATATCTTTCATGGTGTATCTTCTTTGATAATGTCTCCTTATCTTAACATCATTCAAATTTCTAATATATGGAGGCATCTCAATAGACAATACCTTCATGGCATTAGCAAGTGCATCAGATGGGCGTTCTGGGAATAAACTAGGAATACCTGCTTTACTAATAAACTTACCACCCTTATCAAGATATAATTCATCATTTCTACCTAAGTAGAATTCAGTATCTGCATCAGTAGTACCACTTGGTAAAAGATATCTACCTGTTTGTTGGTAGTTTGTATTAGCATATTCACCAGCAATAGTAACTGCAGTTGTACTACCAGTTATTGATGCTACATTAATGGTATAAACACCCGTATTTATTTCTCCAGTTCCAGATAAAATAGGAGCAGCATCAACTCTCCAATCAATAAGATCACTTAAATATAATCTTTCACCATTAAATTCATAACTTGGAATATCGTCAAAGTCGGCATCATAGAATGATTCTACAGTAGAAAATACACCATCATTATTTTCAGTATTAAAGTAATCAAAAATAACTACTAATCTACTATCAGTAGAGATAGAACTATCTACTGATTTCTTAATTAACTTACTATAATTAAATGCTTGGTCTCTTTGTCCATCATCTAAAATATATCTGTCTTTAATATTTGCAGCCCCTTGATTATTAACTGCACTTATAGATCTTGTAGATGAAGAATTAAATCCAAATAAAGTTTCATTTGCAATAAAATTTGTATTGCTAAGATATACAAACCATATAACATTACCTGCTTGTTTAATTATTCTTCCCTTTGAACCACTTGTTCTACCAACAAATACCTCTCCAACTTCAAAACTAGTTGTAGAAGCAGAAGAAGTTAAAGTTATTTTAGGTACAAGATCTGTTTCAGCAGTAGTACCACTAGTATCTTGATAAATTGCATGTATCTTAGAAACCTTAGTAGTACCAAGAGTTAATATCTCACCATTAAGTGGAGTTTTAGCATCATCTGTTAATCTAAGAGTTCTCATTTTCTTATGAGAAATTAGATGCTGAGTTGGTGTATCAATCTTTTCAGGACCAATTAAAGTAAAGTCAGAACCTGCATTTGCTACTGCTAATGTCACGGTTCCACCAACAACACCCACACTTGTCACATTAACACTAGTAGTAACACCATTAATTACTACTGTATAATCATCTTCATTAGTAGAGAAGTAATTTCCTGCAACCTGAATATTTCCTGAACCATCAATTGTACCACTAGCAAAACTTTGAACTGATTGTACCTTAGTATCTGTTGTTGACTTTATAGTACGACCTTCACTAACTTTAAAGAATAAAGGTTTTGGTACATTTTGTAGTTTATTAATAGTATAATCTGTACCACCAGAGATTGTACCAGAAGCCCAGTTTATAGTACCACCAAAGTTTACTGATCCACCAACTACATCTGTAATGTCTTTACCACTTAAGAAAGAAATATTTATTAATCTTACAATTACTTTTTGTGAAACACCACCTACTTTAACATCTTCATGAGCAACTAATATTGCATATCCAATAACAGCACTACCAGAATCTTTTATTCCAACTTTAGTTGCTCCATTTAATGCACCTGCAACTAATGATTGTGTTATAAATCCACTATTAGGAGAACTTAATACAAATTCTGTACCTCTACCATCAGTAGGAATAGTTGAGTTTTCTAGTATCTCAGTAGTCCTTGGTTTGTTTATATCAACATATGTTGTTTCAAGATTCTCTAATTCATAACCACGAACATATGATTTACCTGGAGATACTGCAATATCGAATAGATCTTTAGATGGAGTATTTCCATCATCAGTAGTAGTATTAGTTTCAAATACACCATTGTTTATTCCATTAGTAAGACACTCATCTTTAGTAAAGTCATATGCTCTTACTTCATAATCACCTGACTCATCATAAGTTCTTCTTGCTAATATATCTTCTATATTTGATGTTTCTCTATTATTATTAAAATTCTTAGTATCACCATCATCAAGACGTAAAAGTTCAATAAAATCACTAGAAGAAGTATCCGATAATGCTTTTTTAGATAAAACTGCCTTTAACTTTAATCTATGAGCACCAGGAGCAGAATAGTTAGAATATCCTTGTGATGGGTCTGTTAAAGTTGTATCTTCCTCTGGAGTTACAATTTCTTCTAATATTTGTAATCCAACTTTATATGAAGGAGATACACCAAATTGATCAAGAACAATCTCCTGTTCTAATACTTTTACAAAATGCCCTTTAGCAAAATAAACACCTTCAGTGATTTTAGCAGAAGATCCTGTATGTGTAGCACTACTACTAACACACTTAGCAAAGTCAGTATTTGCCTGTATAACAGTTGTTCCAATACTAAATGAGTCCTGTGCTAATATAATTTCATCATCAGCAAATGTACCACTAGTATTAGCAGTACCAGCAGAAACATATTTTAAATATAACGTTGTCTTACTTTTCTCTGACTGACTAGAAGTTAATGCATTAACTACTCTTGCTTTAACTCCAGTCGTATTACCAATAATAGTTTGTCCTACAATATAAGGTATACTTGAACCTGTAGGTGTTGCAACTAAAGCATCTCCTGGGATACCAAAATATTCATCTTCTATTAGTATTGCAGTATATTTTAAATCAAAACCTACTTGACCAGGAACTACCTGATCTCCTTCTTTATAAATACTCTTTCCAAACTTCTCTATCTGATCTTGTAAGATAGATTGTGATTGTGTAAGTTCCCTTGCCTGGAGTGGATATCCAGGACGAAATAGTACCCGATGAAAATTCTTATCAGGGTCAAAATCCTCAAAGTATGGAGGTGTATTAAGATCTGTGGACTGAGGCATTTTAGAACTCTACGATAATCTTAAAATCTTCTGTTTGGTCTTCGGCTCTCGAAATTGTAGCCCTATTATCTATGTAGATGATTTCACCAGAACCTCTTGTGAGTTCTGCATCTTTCACTGCAGTTGATGCATCAGAATCAATAGTTTTACTTTCGTTACCTGTAGAAACTTCAGATATAGTTAAGTTTTCGCCAGCTTGGAAATTAGGTTTAGCACCTGTGTTAGTTAAACCATAACCTAGAATATTTTCTTGAATATAATAGATTGTATGAACACCATTAGCAGATTCATAATGAACTATCCTTGCTGTTGCTCCACTAGTAGCACCAGTTATTTTAGCATCATCATAATGACCAGTAGTAGCATTTGACAAAGCTGATGTTACCTTAAGTTGCTTTGTACCAATTGCAATACCAGAAGATGTACTTACAACAGGATTATAAAGCAATCCAACAACATGAAAATCATTACCAAAAAGGAAATCATCCTTTTCTAACTTTGCGTGCATTGCTATTCTATATGCACCCAATTCTCTTCCTATTTGTTGACCTAATCCTTCTTTACCTGTCATGATTGGTCTCAATATACCATTAGAACCAGTACTTAAGTTAATTTGACCAAATGTATACCCTTGACCAGGATTGACCACCTTAACGCCTGTTATACCACCACTTGTGTCAGTGGATGTTATTCTAATCTTACCATTAGTACCATCACCAACTATATCAAATTCAGTGTTTGCTAGATACCCAGTTCCTGCAGCATCTATTAATACATTATAAATTGAACCACCATAGTTAGCAGCTGGTGCTATTACATTAGATGAATCTATTGCAGTATCTTCTGGAATAGGAACATACTCATCAGTTTTAAACTTCTCAAAATCATTAGCATTAACAGTAAACATATACTTCCAAACATACCCATCAGGTAAAGTAAAAGGTGCACTAGAGGTAGATGTTGGTTCTGAACTAGATTCTCCGTTATTATTATTATCTAAACACTTATAAACTTTATATTCGGAAGTTACAACATAGAAATTGGTCTCATATAAATGCTGTTCAAAGTTATTTGATTGAACGTAAGTAGTAACATTATTAGTTACATTAGTAATATCACCATAGTCATGACGATATATGTCGTATACAGTACCAGTTGCCCACTTATTATTTCTAATAACTGAACGCATTTCTGCTGAAGTAATTCTCTTTAGACCAATAATTTGATCGTAAATCTTAAATGATTGACTTTGATTGTCAATAGGATTATTAGGTACGTTAGTATCTCCCCCGTCAAACTCTGTCCAAGATGTTGATTTCGCAAAAAACAACCACACCTCTGCTAATGCAGAAGTAGGAAGAGCAGAAACATTGGATATACCAGGTATTTCCTTAAGTGCTATAGCATCTTTGAACTTCTCAGCAAATACTACTCTAAATTTATCAGTTAAAATCGCTGCCATTGTCTGACGGTTTTCTTTTTATTTATAGGACTAGAAATTATAAATAAACCCTACTTTCAAGAGCAAGTGCTCAGTACCAGCAGCACCGCTGGTTAGGGAGATAAAATTATCAGCTTCTAAATCCGTTTTAGATGCTGCTAACTTTATTGTATTAATATCAATTACTTCTACATGATATTGATTGGTGTCTGTTAAACCACCAATTGCTGTGCCACCATCACTATCATAAGAAATCACATCACCTTGAGTAAATCCATGACTAAAGATAGTTATAGTATTATCAGTTGTATTTACAACTGAACCACTTGTAGCATCAAATACATGGGTTGCTATACTCTGATACTCATTAATAAGATCATCACCTGACACTGAATGTCCTTTAATAGTATGTGTATTCAATATAGGATATTGAGTATCTCCCAGCTTGACATATAATAATCTATTTGCTTTATCCCACCTTACTAGAGTGGCAGTTCTAGTAGTATCATAAGTTATAGTAGTAGCATCAATAGTTTCAATACTACCATCACCATTAGTACCACCAACAGTTGATGATAAGAATGTTTCATTAGCTGCAGTAGCATCCAACTGAACTATTTGATCAAATGGTATATCAGCACCAACAGTTATACCCTGCAATTCATCTAGATCAGAAGGAGTTGCTCTTGGTACGAATGTGGTATATGCACAGTTAATATGCCTTACACCAAAATTACCTGTAGGAGGAAGAACTAAAGTAAACTTATTACTATTAGCATCAGGTGTAGGTGGAAGATCTGATGTTATATCAGTCAATGATATCTTTGCTATACTAGTTGTATACCAAACCTTACCTGTTAAAGGATAAGGTGAATTTGATATTCCAAATCCATTGACAGTACTCATCAATGCTCTTCTAGACCTTAATGACTCTCTTATCCTTGCTTTTTTATGTAAATCTGCTTGGAACCAATCAGTACCATTAGGAGTTGCATCTAAACTTCTAGCACCTAATACAGTGCCTCCAGAATCATTTACTGATAAAGTAGTAGAACTGGTAACATTATTAATAATTCTTGGATCTATTTCATCCTTTTGAATAATAATATCATCGGATTCAACAGTTGCATCAATATCAATAGCTTCATAATCATTATCAGATCCTACAAATATATATCCTTCAAAGGTAGAATCTGCCCTTGGAGTAGCAGTAAATTCAACCACACTACCAAGTAAAGTAAATGCTGTAATTATATCAGGGTATGCCTGAGGTCTTCCAAACTGTTGAGTAGATGGTATTTGTAATACACCATCAATAAACAGTAATAAGTTAGCACTAATGTTAGTTTCTGGTTTTGATTTATGAAGTAAACTGAATATTTCACCATTAGTACTTCTTAAATCAAATACAGTATCAAGACCATTAAAATATGGTGACATATCTTGAATAGCTTCTAATTCACCAACATAGAATGAATTAAATGATACTCCGTCTTCTGGTGCTTCAGTAAACTGAATAGTGGTATATTCATCTCCACTACTAGGACTACCTGGTGTTGGGTCTATAGGTACAAGGTTATATGCAGTTCCTCTCTTCTGAAGTATACCATTAATTATTATAAACACTTCAGCATTAGCTGCTATATTGACTTTCTCACCAGTTTTCTTTAAGTCAAATATTAATTTATCTCCATCAAATCCTCTATAAAAACCAGATACAGTAAGGGTTCTTGGAGTTATCTTTTCAACACTAGAACCATTAGCAAATACTCTATCATTACTGCTAGTTAATTGTGCTCTAGTTACAGTTAGATCATTTGTTGATACATTACTAACCTTAACTACTTCATAGTTGTCAATTAACAAATAATCATTTGTAGTGATACCAGTAGCACTTGCTACAGTAAATACTGTTTCTGAGGTTAATAAACCGAATGGTTCATTCAAAATAGTAGCAGTGTTTGTTGGTATAGCAGATACAACACCACTTTCTAGTGTATCACTTGAAGCAAAAGCAAGGTCTCTATTAGCATTAGTTGTTTCTAACTCCTCTACCCATAACTCATAATGGTTAATTCTAATAGCACTTAGGTCTAAAACCTCAATAGTTAAGTTACCACCACTAATATTAGTAAATGTTACCTGTAAATAAGTACCAGAATCTGGATCATTGTCTATTGCTGATATTTCTAATTCATCATCATCTGGACTTGTCAATCCTATAGAAGCATTATATTTAACTCTATCTCCTACATTTAATCCTATTATATCTGCTAAAGTAAGATTAAATGTGGCAGCATTAGCAACAACAGTTGATGCTATACCTGTATTAACTACCTTACGATTAGTTTCTCTTTGTATAAATGCTATTCTTCCAGAAGACGTAGATGTTACAACATAGTCACCAACAACAAAATCAGCAGGATCTTGTTTAACTAGAACCCTATTCTTACTAACATCATCAAACTGATAGTTTATTGGATTAGGTGGAGTAATTGCTTGACCATTAATAGTAGTTTGATCACCTATACCCCTTCTTCTATAGAGAATACCAACGAACTGTCTACCTACTGTTAAATCAGGACCAACAAATCTTTGTGGTGCTTCAAAGAAGTTAATTTTCCTAACACCACTGGTTATTGTCTTATATGCAATATCTGGAGTTTGAACTACACCTGCAATATCTACAAGATACTCTTTAGAGTTAATTACAGTACCAGTTGGTATAACAAGTTGTCCATCATCAATCTTATAAGTATACTGATTATTAATAACTCCATGAGTAGATGTTTCTAAAGATACCCCTAAAGGATCAATCATAACAATTAAACTATCATAAGAGAATCCATAATCAAATACAAGATCTTTACTTCCATCTATTTCATAATCATCAGTTGACTGTAATACACCATCAACCCATACAAAGTAACTTTCCTTAGATGTAGAACTAGAAGGTTTATTAGTTAATGTTACTGCAGTTAATGCTGTTACAGAACCACTAGTAAATTCATTCTTCAAATATCCATTCATATACCTAGCATTTATTTGAGATCCACCTGCAAGATTTTCACTAAATGCAATCTCTCCATTATTACTAGAAGCAATAACAAAACTACTCTTTAACTGTATAATACCATCAATAAAGACCATCCAATTATCTTCATCAATAGCAGTGTATATTGAAGAAGGAAATGGATTACTATCCTTATCTACTAACTGAATAGCAGTACCAGCACTTAATGCAGTAGTTTGTGTTGTGCTATGGTTATGAATAACCATATCTTCATTAAACTGCCTATATGTTAATTGTTCACCTGCAGGCATTAATTCACCAAGATCTTTTACAGATTCAGTGAAATCAAGAGTTTTATCAGAGTCAGTAATGATCCATGATGTTCCATATGTCTGAACAATGTTATCAAGGATAATAACCATCTGATCTACTGTATATCCTTCAATATAATTGACAGCACCATTAGCATCAGTAGGATCGGTTGGATTAACTACTTTAAGTTCAAATGCTTGTTTTACTCCATCAAATTGATTTGATATATCTTCAAATACAGCAACTACTGATGTTTTGATATCTCTAACGTCAGTAAGTAATTTATTGAGAATATTTACTTCATCAAACCCTTTATTTCTACTAACGAAGTAATTATACTTCTGATTCATTCTAACAATACTATTAACGTCAGTAGAAACCTTTAATGTAGTTCCACCTTTAATATCAACCTTTTCTCCAGTTCCAAATTTACCATTTTCGGGCATATCATATCTACCCATTATAGCACTATTCTTTATCTCAGTATTTGCAAATATCTTATAACCTGCTGGATGTGCTGCTTTTTGATATCCTTCTTTCCAAGTAACAAATGGTGTTTGTGAAGATATCTCATAAGCAAATTTCTGGAATCTTAAACTATCCTGTATCTTATAGACACCATATCCAATATGTGATTTAGTATCTAAGAATTGTTTTGGTGTTTCAACTATAGAACCAAGAACCGCTTCAGTACTAGCATTATATGCATCATTAACATATCCATATGCTCCTGAGTTAACACCAACTACTACATTACCTGGTACGATAGTTTTATTAGAATTCTCCAATCTAAGAATAGAACTGTTAGGTTGCCATCCCTTACTTGCTGCAACATAACCAAAATACTTATCTGATATATTAGAAGGAGATTCACCAATATAAACCTTTTCATTAGTAATAAATGATGATTTCTTAATGGTTGCAGTAGCCGTTGCTTTTCTTTCTAATAATATTACTTGATAGTATTCAATAGTAACTCCATTTGGAACTATAATTGCTTTATCTGCTGCACCGCCACTAGCAGGAGCATCAGTGCTTAATGGATCAACATAATCAGTACCATTAATTGCATATCTATTCTTCATAGTAATGGTATCAATATATGCATAGAAAGTTCCACTTTCTACATAATTTGCTCCACCATTATAATATCCTCTAATCTTATAAGAATCATTATCTCTAAAATACTGTTTAAAGTTAAATTTAAACTGTAGATCACCACTACTATTAAGTGTAGCATAATAGAATTTCTCAATATCTAATACAGGTGCAGTAGAGTATCTAATACCTTCAAATGTAATAGGTAATTCTAAAACTTTACCAGTTACAACTACTGGATCTACTGTAAGATGACCAGCATCACCAGCAGATAATCCTCCACCAGTAACAACAATTCTTGGAGTAAATATATAACCTTCACCTGGATCAGTAACAGTTACATCAGAAACTACAAAGTTTTGAGATATTTTAGAAATTTGAGGAAATATTAATGAAGGTCTATTAACAGATGATGGATCATATCCATATCCAGAAGTAAGTGATTGAACTGTTTGAATACTACCAATAGTTTTAGATAAAGGTTCTAATATAGCATTAGTACCTGCATCACTAGTAACTCCAATAATTGCAGGAATTATATCATAATCAAATCCACCAGAAGTTAATGTAGCAACCTTAATAGGACCAGTTGCTGAACTAGATGTTGTCCAATAACCAAATGTATTCTGATTATAAAGATTTGTTAGGTCTGTAGTAGGACTAGTTGTAGAATATACCTCAAAATTAGCAGTACTTGAATTAACAATATTATATTCACCATTAATTGGTTCTGGAATAGTAGATACATGTACATCAACAATAGAACCATCAGTTAAATTAGTAATTCTTAGTACATATTCTGTTAAATCAGAAGAATCAGGGTAAATGGTAAATGAAGTTAAGTTTCCAGTACCTGCATCAATTTGTTTAGTAATATTGACATCAAAATACTCTCTTTGTTTATCACTAGATCCTGGACTAAAGAAAGAGACCGAGAATGGATCACCACCAGTTACATCAAATGTATATGAAGATCCTTCATAAAATGTCTTATAATAGTTTCCATTAGTTAAGGTAAATCCACCTTGGGTCAATGTAGAACCAGATGTACCTGATGATAATGTTATATTTGCAGTATTTGATTGAGCAGTAGCTGCTTCTATTGTTATAGGATCACCTACAGTTAATCCATTATTTTGAGCAACAACTCTAGTTAATATTCTATTTTGTTCGTATTTTGTAACTGTGGCATAAACTCTAGTTAATTTATTAACTGCTGTTCTAGGATAATGCTGTCCAGCAGTAGTTCCAAAAGTAGCTCTTTCAACAATAAGTAAATGCTTATAAGTAGATGTTTGAATATTAATATTATCACTTATAACAGCAGTAGCATCATAACTTATTGTGGTTAATATCTCAGGAAGTGGACTAGAATCATAAGTGTTTTCATCGAATACTAAATCATCAATATGACTGTTACCATCTAATTTTACAACATCTCCTTCAGATCCACCAGTTATATTCTGAACTGTCTTATCAAAATACAAATAGTAGTTTGTACCAGAGGTAGTTCCAGTTCCATCTATAATTCTAGTTCTAACAAAGTTACTTTCTTTAGTAATCTGAATATCAACAATATTAGCATATTCATTATTAATTTGTATTATATCTCCCCTAACAAATGGAGAACTATCAAACACTTCAATACCAAAACATAAAGTTATTGAAGTACTAGCAGTATGTGATGCAGCATTAGTACCTGCTTGACCTCTTAAAACAAATAAATGCCCAGTACCTAATTTAACAACCTTCATGTACTCATCATCAATCTTAATATACTTTAATTCAGTTGTAGAATAGAAATCTGAAATAGTTCCATTAGTAAAACTCCCTATAGAAAAATAGGTATCAACACTACTAATATCTTCTGTCAATAATGCTGTAATGATATTAGCAGTAACAGAAATGTTACTTTTATCAGGACCTGATAATTCACTAGATACGGTATTATCTACTACCAACGTATCGTCATATATCTCGTCTCCAACTGCTGGATGACTTGTAACAGCATCTAAATATACTCTTCTATTATTGGGGTCTATACTGTGTATAGTTCCTTGAAAAGTACCATAATTCTTTATTGTTTGTCCAACTGTAAAATGCTGTAATTCATTTGCATACTCAAGATAGTGATATTCAGCAAAACTAACACTACTTACTGGTTTACCTTTTAATACACTAATATAACCACCTGCACCAAATCCTTCAGTATCACTACTATCAAATACTACTGTATCACCTATCTTATATTCATCACCAGAACTTATTATTTTAATAGAATCCAAAGTAGCTAATGATGATGTTGGCACTGATGCTACCTTAAAACTACCTTTATCAATAGGTTTTGATACTGCTGTAGATTCTTGTCTAACATATCTTGTAACATTACTAATATTGTCAGTATTAACAACGTCTGTCTCATTAAACTCTTTATATGTCTTTCCTGCAAACTTAGGTCCAATAAAGAATGGATATCCAGATTGAATGATATTATTTGAACCTAAGTCATAAGTCATGAAATAAGCATAGACCCCATTTGGAAACTCTGGTGTTACACAGAATCTACCATTTTGTTCATCTAAATCAGCATTAAGTGGAGTCCAAATATAATCTTGAGCAAAAGATCCTAAAATATAGTTTTCAAGACCTTGTATATTAGTAGCTTCTACTCTAATAGGATCTAGATTAGTTTCATGTTGAACTGAGGTGAATTTAACATATCCACTCTCCATCTTCTTAATTTGATTTGGATTTGCTTCATAAGCATTTCTATATCCATAAGGACCATATATTGGAGCACCATCTAATGCCCAACCAATAATTGGAGAATGGACTGTTGCATCTGTAAAATCGACTGTAGATACAACATCATCATCTTTAATAGTTAAATTTCTTGGTGGACCTAATACTGTTAGTTTCTTACCAATTTTTGTTTGTCCATCTACCTCTATTTGTCTTTCACCTGCTAAAAACAGACCTGATGCATCATTATAGTAACTTGTAATATTATCAGTATCAAAGTTATTAATAAGATCCCATTTAGTGACATTTGGTAATAATATATCTCCAGAACCTGGTTCTAGGATGTCTAATGTAACTCCATTATCTGAATAGTTAATTCCACTATTAATTACCTTTAATTCAACAACTGACCCAGCAGACATAGTTGGTACGATAACAGCACCACTTCCAGTATTAGCATTATCATTAATTGTTACTATTGGAGGACTATTATAATTGTTTCCACCATTAATAACTGTTGCTTGTATAATCTTACCATTAGATACTGTTACAAATCCAGTAGCACTAGTACCCTTTATAAGTTGATACGTAGGATCCTGCATATATCTGGCACCTGGGTTAGTTACATTAACCTTACTAATAGAACCAGTAACAAAAGGAGTTAATACAGCATTTTCTCTTACACCAGCTTGAGCACCCAAAATAGGTGTTACTCTTATTGTTGGTTGCATAGTATAACCCTTTCCAGCATCTAGAATTCTTATTTTTGTTATTCTTCCACCAACTACAATTGGCTGAACTATAGCTGGTGAAAAATCACCATTTTCTGTATACTCAGTATCGTTTACATCCTTAATAATATCAATAGAAACGTTCTTAGGGTATCCTAAACCAGCATTCTCAATATAAACTTCCTTTAATGATCCATTTACAACTAATGATGCTTCTGCCCTTGTTCCTTCATGACCACTAACTGGATTAATCAAAGCAGGTATTGTAAGGTCTTTTCCATCTTCTCTAGGTACATCAATAAGGATTGTAGGTGGATTATTGACATTATAGTGTGTTCCACCAGATTCTATACTAACACTCTCTAATTTACCTCTAGTAATGGTTGTAGTACTTTTCCAACTTAAAAGTGCAGTTCCATCTCTCAAATATCCCATAGGATCATTAGTTGGAATATCCTCTTTATTTCCTTCAGTATTACGTTGGAATGTTCTTGGGAAACGTCTAATATAATCTCCATCCTCTAAAATTACATTACTGGGTATTGAGAAGAGATCATAGTAAGGTATACTGGATGTATAGACATAAGTTGACTCAGTATCATACCAGACACTATTAATACCACATAAGAATCCATTATTTATTGTACATGGTAATAAGTCATTAAAATACCAACTAGTGACAATACTATCAGTTATATCAAGATTATCAGTTACAATACCAAGATCACCGACTTGATAAGAAGTATATGAAGAATCTATAGTAAAATCAGAAACACCAGCGTATATTACGAAAGATTGGTCTGGTCTACTCTTTACAGTTGCTAAAGTTGAATAATCGTAAATTGTATCGCCAACTTTGTATCTTGTAGTTCCAAAGTTCTTTACTTTAAAATAATTAAGTGTTTTTCCAGTATATTCGACTATAGCTCCCCCAATACGCAAATATCCTGTTGATGGAAACTCATGAGTGGAATCTACGAATAATTTCTCCCCAGAAATAGAAGAACTGATTTTTGTGAATTTTGTTGGTTGTAAAAGTCCTCCATTAGACAATTCTACTTCATATACCTGACTTGAGAAAGAAAAGACGTTTTCTACTGTTTGAACTGGAAATTCATTCCCTAATTGTATTAATGAATCACCATCAAGTCCTCTAGTATTGAAATCGTCTAAAGAAGCGATTCTAACTATCTGTTTACTCTGATAAGTTGCATTTGAAGCATCTATTAGTGCTTCATTGTAATTCTTGACCTCTGGCTTCTCTTGAAAGAGGAATTTGAAGTAATAATCAATTCCTTGGGGTGTTCCTTTACTAAGATAGAAATCTTTTGCTCTTTTTAGTAGAAAATCAACATTTACAAGATCCAAATTGTCAATTAAGACATTTTGAGGGAAATCTATCAAATATTGCTCCCTAATCTGTTCTAGGAAGTATAAAATGTAATTATAGGACTGATTATTGACAACTGAAGCATTTGAGTGCTCTGCAGCGACTGTTACGTTATTTGCCTTGAATCCGTCTTCAATATTTAAGGTATTATATGTCCATCCTCTAATACAATCATTGAAAACAGTTTTCTTAACACTATTCTCTGTTATCGTTGATAATTGCTTATAAAATATGACCTCATCGTCGATTTTAAGGAGTCCGTTATTCCTAGGGAAGTCAACATGCCCTAGAACTGTAATAGACGTGTCTGAGGCGGTTATAGCACCGTCTAACGATGCTGTACGGTCTGCTTCAGTGTAAGTATCAATATCAACAAGTTCTGTAAGTCCATTTAGTAAATCAAGTGCATTTCCATTAGTTTCTAAGAACCTATAATAGTCCTTAAAGAAATTAATGAAATTTGGATACTCATTGGACAGATAATCTGGAACCTGCTGTTCAAT
>VTLG01011202.1_pt1 | contig 31898 bp, 30 predicted proteins | sample 4694571 | NCBI WGS metagenome assembly VTLG01 (sample SAMN12604809, study PRJNA352737) | marine metagenome | biome: ENVO:00000447; feature: ENVO:00000209|ENVO:00000569|ENVO:01000036; material: ENVO:00002151; isolation source: viral sequences binned using virsorter ...
TAATTATTAGAGAGGATTTTATGCACAATTTAATGTCATTCAATCAATTAGCATCATGGAAAGAAATAGAAATGTCCCAAGAAAATGATAGGGAGTTAGTAAATGATTACTTCAATTGTCTAATTGAGTGTGAAGATGACCAATCAAGTTGTAAAACTATTTGCAAAGACATCCTAATGTAACAAACAATTCAAAACCCTAGTTGACACTAGGGTTTTTTCATGCAATAATGTACATGATAGATCATTTATTATGCTTAGTAAAGAGAAAGTAAGAAACCAAGTTAAGTCAAGATTCTATTACTTATTCTGGGGAATTGCAACAGTTTCTGTTGTTTTAGGACAGTTATATGTTGGGAGTGGGTATAGAATATTTGCACAATCATTACTGAGAATATTTGATACCATTGAAATTGAGGTAGGTGAAGAGTATAAAAATGAAAGATTTTACTGATGAAGGATACAATCTTATTTGGTGATTGTAGAGAAACTCTTAAACAATTTGATGAAAAAGCAAGGTGCTGTGTGACATCTCCACCTTATTATGGTTTAAGAGATTATGGTGGTGAAGATAAACAAATAGGACTAGAACAAACACCAGAAGAATATATCGAAGAGATGGTAAATGTGTTTAGGTTAGTAAGAGATAACCTAACAGATGATGGAACATTGTGGTTGAACATTGGAGATAGTTATTATAATTATAGACCAGGAAAAGGTCAAGCATTAAGTAAACAATCTGTATCAAATACTAAACAAGATTTACCTGACCAATGTAATAGAAGAGCAAACAAATTAGAAGGATTAAAAGAGAAAGATTTAATTGGTATTCCTTGGATGTTAGCATTTGCATTAAGAGCAGATGGATGGTATTTAAGGCAAGATATTATATGGCATAAACCTAATCCAATGCCTGAAAGTGTAAGAGATAGATGTACTAAAGCACATGAATATATCTTCCTATTAAGTAAGAATAAGAACTATTATTATGATAATGAAAGTATTAAAGTTCCTGCTAAAGATTGGGGAACAAGAGATAGAACTAATGGCAAATATCATAATGAAGGTACAGGTTTACAACCTCATTCTGGTCTTACTAAATCATACTCAAAGGCAAATAAAAGGTCAGTTTGGAGTATAACTAACAAATCATATAAAGGTACTCACTTTGCAACTTACCCACCTGAGTTAATAACTCCTTGCATATTAGCAGGTAGTGAAAAAGATGATATTGTCCTTGATCCATTTATGGGAAGTGGCACAACTGCAATGGTAGCAAGGAGTTTGGGTAGGTATTATATTGGATGTGAGTTGCATGAAGAGTATAACAACCTAATTCAAGAGCGTGTGCCAATTAACATTCTGTCCACTATTTCCCCCACTTGATGAAATATTTGCTATTATATAAATGTTGAGGGATCACTAGGTTTCTAACTACTCTGACATTCATCTTAATTAGACTGAGTAAATCAGTTAGCATAGATGATAAGAAGCAGAGACATGATGTTAGAGTAATTGACTTCCCCTAGTCCTTCAATACTTTATAACACTTTGTATTTTTAATTTATGGCAACTAGGAGAAGAACATCAGCAGTTAAATCTACTACTGCTAAGAAGTCTCCCAGAACTGTTGTTAAGAAAAGCACAGTCACTCCAATAAAAAGTGTAAATAAAGTTACACCTAAAATTGAGGAAGTGAAAGTGACAGAAACACCAGTTAAAAATGTTGAGAAGAAAGTAACAAGATCTTTAACACAATTAGATGGGTTTGAGTTAATCTTACTCCCACTATTATACCTTGAGGATTTTGCAAAAAGACTAATCAACAACCAGTTTTAGAACTGGCACAAGCACCCTTGCTTAGGGTGCTTTTTTCATTTATAATAAAACTATGAAAAATACTCACATCAATCACCCTGAAGATTCTGTTTTAACTGGTGATTTATCAGTATTAAAATGGTTTACTTCTAAGGGCAATTTATCAGTTAAAGTTGATGGATCTCCTGCTATTGTATGGGGAACTAATCCTAAAACTGGTAATTTCTTTGTTGGTACTAAATCAGTATTCAACAAAGTTAAAATAATGATTAATGAATCTCATCAAGATATTGATAAGAATCATGGTCATATTAAGAAGGTTGCTAACATTTTACATGCCTGTTTTGATGAATTACCTAGAACACAACACATTTATCAAGGTGATTTCATAGGATTTGGTGGTGATAATGTTTATCAACCTAACACAATTGCATATAGTTTTGTTGATACAATTCAGCAGAAACTTATCATTACACCACATACAAGATACACTGCTGTAAGTGATTTAAGAAATGCAGTTTCTTATCAATTAGATTACATGTCTTTCTTAAAAGATTGTGTTGAAATTGATAGTGATGAAGATATATTTTGGTTCTCACCTTTTGTAGATTGTGATACTGATTTGAGTGATATTCTATCACTTTGTGAGTATGCTAGTGTTATATCAGGTGCAGCAAATTACATGGATAATACTACTGCTAAGAAGGTAATTATCAGTCTTAATAGTATCATTGCAAGTGGTTTAAAAATTGATGATTTAACATTAATTGCACTTGCTGATTATCATCATGTAGATATAAATGTGCTTAGATTGTGGAAATTAGTCCAGTCAATTAAGCATGAGTTTATGTTACATATTGCCACATATAATGAGGTAGATTGTTATATTAATGGTGAAGAAGTAGGTCATGAAGGTTATGTTTTATCAAATGATTATGGTACATTTAAACTCATCTACAGGGAGGTATTTTCCAATGCAAATTTTAATAGAGTGAGAGTATAAATGTACTCTCTAAGGTATCTAAATGCCTCTCTAACTGTCCTTAATTCTTATTACTATGTCATCATCTAAAGTATTAAAAGAACTCACACAATTAAAGAAAGATTATGTAGATCAATTCTTTCAATTTACACCAGCACAAAAAGATAAGTATGCTGAGTTATTAAATAAAAGAAGGGAAATTGTGAGAAATTATTATAAAAATGATTTAGTATTTAAACCCAATTCTTCAACTAAATCCACTGTAAGTAAGGAGGTTAAGTAACATGAAATGGAAAGTACATTTATATGTTGGTGGCACAACATTTTATGAAGAAGTACAAGCAGTTAATAGAAATGATGCAATTGATACAGCAAAGGCAAGAAATCCTAAAGCAAGAGTAATAGGGGCAAACCCTGATTTATCATCATGAGTGTTACTAACCTAACTGAAAAGAGATTCATTAAATGTATATTAGGTAATGGATTTCTTTTTGATGATACACATCAAGGTTACACAAGAATCTGGGAAACTAACACCCCAGATGGTAAATTACAGTGCTTAGAAGTATATAAACAAGAGGATAATCAATGGAAACAGATAATGTATGGAAGTGATGGAAGTGTATTTTTTGAAGAGAATATCAACATTGAGGAACATTTATTATGACAATTTGTACTTCAGGTGACAATTTAAATACCAAACTATCCTCTACTGGATGGTTAACTAATTTACATATTGCAGTTGAAGCATATAACTATTTTTGCCAACATGGCACACATAAACATATATTTAAGGAGAAGGATATTGAAGTACATTATTGTGATTTAACAGAAGATAATGTATTTGGTTGGTGTGAAAGAGTGGATGATGATTCATGGTTAGTTACTATACATAATGATCTACAGATTACAGAGCATTATAAAACATTATTCCATGAATTTCAACACATAATTCAAGACATTTATGGCATAAAGTGTGAGGTAGTAAGAGAAACTGAAGCATATCAGATTGAAGGCACTATGTACAAAGAAATGTGTGCCAGTTGACAAACTGTCTACTATTCTCCCCATTGTGCCTAATATTTGCTATTATATAAATGTGGAGGAGATCATCTGCAGTAACTGAGTTAATCATCTGCAGTAACTGATCCTCTTTCACTTGTATTTTCACTTTAATTGTTTATGTCAACTCTAGCAAATGAAACACTATTAGAGAACATTTATGATGAAGTAATGGAAGAGTTATTTGATACTGGAAGACTTTCAAATTACTCTCAAGATGATATTAATTCTGAGGTAATTAGAAGATTCCAAGATATATCAAACTAACACAATTCACTTTACTAACTATCACAAATGACAACTAATTCAACTCTTAAGTTAACATCAGATCAAGCACAATTACTTCAACAAATGTTTGGAGATCTTGCATCTTTAGACTATGATTATAAGTATGATGATGATTTTGGATCTGGTGTATTCAATCAGTTATGGGATAAGGTCACTAAAATGTGATTTATCCCTTCTTTTCTTATCCACTTACTAACATTTTATTATGCTACAATTCTTGACAATAGTGTTAGATAACTTCTGTAATTGCAATGGATTAGAAATGGCAAGTGCAGATGATCTACTCTATGATGCTGATAACCAACTCACTCAATATCAGAAAGATTGGTTAACCCAATACATCAAAGTATGGGATGTAATTATCAATGAGGAGGACTAATTACCATGTTTAAATCTAACAAATTTGGTAGAATATTCTGGGTTGATGATAACAATGACTTCAAATCATGCCCTCTATGTGTAGATGGAACAGGTGATTTTACCTGTGAAGATTATGTATCAGAGTGGACTGATTGGGAGGGAGTTGATTTTGATTTACTCTTTAATATTCATGCTACATGTTTATCATTGAAAGATGATTATGCAAACTCATTAACAATGGAAGGTGCTTAATTATGAAACAAACTACACAATTAGAGAAGGATATTGCCTTCTGCATTGATGAACTTAATCTTGCTGATTATCAAATAGGAGAATTATTAAGAGCAACTGAGAAACTTGGGAACATACCAGTTGAATATTTTTGTGATGAATTTATATTTGATTGTGATAGAGATGAAGATGAATTTGATAGAATACATGATGATAATTATCTAAGTATTACAGCATTTAATTGTTACTTTGAGGAGGATGATTAGATGAAACCATTAACATATAGTGACAGTCCATTCTTCTCAAATTGGAGTCAAACTTACTTCACTAATTTAACATTAGATCAGCACATTGCTAATAACAATTGGTTGATGAATACACTTACTATGTTAAAAGATGATGGCATATTATATGTACCAGTTCTTGATAAGAATTTCAATAGATTAGGTGAAGAAGTTATTAACAATAAGGAGGACAATTAGTATGGCAACATATCAAAAATGGAGTGAAAGTTATGCACCTAAAGTAATACTAACTTATAGAGGTGTTAAGTATAATAAAGTATGTGCCAGTCCACAAAGTGTCTACTATTCTCCCCACTGACCCTGAAATCTGTTATTATATAAGAGTGAAGGAAACACACTTCACTAATTAACAAACAGTCCTTTAATTCTTTCCACATTATGAGAAAAATTGAATCACAAATGAATAGGGCAATTGTTAACAAGAATGATTGGTCTAATTCAAATACAAAAGTTAACTACAATTCAAACACAGATTGTAGTTCTGTTTATCTACATGGCAATCAAATTGCAACAGTAGATCATAACACAAATGCAGTTAAATTGTCCTCATGTGGATGGCAATCAGTCACTACAAAAAGCAGACTAAATGCTATTTTACAAGAGGTAATTACAGGTGCTAGTGTATTCCAAAGAAATTGGAATTGGTTCCTTAATTATAACAATCAGACCCACAATTTCAATGATGGGATGATACTTGTAAATGGGGAGGTTGTTTAACATTATGCAACTAACTGCTAAATCAATAGTATTAGATTACTATCCAATTAAGAATGGTAATAGTAACATATTACCAGATAAGTTCCTAAGAATATTATCATTTAAGGGACAAACTCAGACTAAAAGAATAGTCAATGAAGCACAAATGAATGAGGAGATATTAGATAGGGTATCAAATTACAATTACAATGTAACAGATAATCTCTTAAATCTACCACAATTTCACAACATTGGAGGCACATTATGATTGCAACTATTCCACCAACTCTAACAAATAAGGAGAGATTAGTTATAGTTAGAAATGAGGAAGTTTATGACTATTGTTTACAATTATGTGATATATTAGATGAAAGATTTAGAAAAGAATTCCCCACATTAAATAATACTTTCACAGTAGATAAGGGTAGAAAATATTATAGAGTGTGGTCTATTGATAATCAAAAGAGTATACATTGCTTTGTTAATATACAAACAGGAGATGTATTTAAACCAGAAAGTTATAACAAACCTGCCAAACATGTAAGGTATAATTTATTAGACAAACAGTCAAGACAAAGTATGTTTGAAAAGGCACATTATGCAGGAGGATACTTATACTTAAAATGATTAATATTCTTGCTATCTTATTAATAGTAGTATTAGTTTCTACATTAATAACATTATCCATCTACAATCCTCACCACTAATTAACAATGAACACAACTATTATGTACTCCTTTCCAGATGATTTAAAATACAGATATATGTCATTTGATACATATCAAAAGGCACTAAAATGTATTGAATTGTTTAAACAAATAGAAGTAAAAGCAGAGGTGAAAGTATGAACTTAACTACCAAAGATTTAGAGACTATTCTTTATAGTTTAGAAGGATATATGCAAGCAAATGATGATACTGAATTAGTAGAAGAATTGGAAGATATTTGTTATAGAATAGACAAAGAGTTGGAGGCAAAAGTATGATTAACACAACACAAACTACCACCTACAATTTAACACTTACACAAGATGAATTTGATGTCTTACATGAACTAATAGATGATACAATATCAGAGATAAGTGATAATTTAGATGGTACAGATTTGACACTAAATGATTATGAACTATATCATATATTGCTACAGTTTAATAGAATTACAGGAGGCAAATAACAAATGATTAATACAAACAATTACTCCCAGAATAGAGGTAGCGAGGTTATAAACAAGATGACAAATTACACTTATTCAGATACATTTTATAAGGAGATTGTATATGATGATTATCACTCTAAATGGCATAGTTTTCCACAGATTATAAACAATAGTTGTGGAAAAAGTATTAATTAATGGGGAAAAAAGGTTAAATAAATGTATATGAGAGTTATAAAGAGGGTTTGGAAAGTGTAATAAATAGAGGGTTAATTAGGTTGTTAAATGTCATATAGAGTAGTGATCTTGGGGAGCAGTCTAACAGAATCTCCCCCAAATGTCAAGGAGTTTGTTATAAATCTTCTGACACAATTGCATTTCCAAACATACAAGATTTTCTAAATATTATACTTGACATTGTTAGTGAATTGGTCTATAATTACATCATAGAAACTAACACTCTCTCCCCCACAATCTGATGTCAGTTCTTTACACTCCCACCACAAATAAACAAGTGAGAGTAACACTAACTCTTCAAGTGCAAGATGATTTTAATGCAAGGCAAATTGATTGGAGAAAGTTATTTGAATTAGAGGACAATGAGTCAGTAGAAAGTTATATTGAAGAACTGTGAATATCTCACACTAAATGTTATTAGACCTGAGTAAGTCTCTAAACTATTCTGTACACTTTATTATCATGATTATGTCAGAAAACTTTGCATTTTTCTTACTAGAGCAAACTAACAACGGAGCAGACATATTAGCAGTCCTAGATGATATTGTAGAGGTGGAAGATACAGTGCTATAAGTGTTAACAACTGTATAACCACTAATTGACAAGAACTCATAAGGGTGCTATTATACAGATAGCACTCTTATTTTATGGGTATTAGTATTAGTGAATAGACAGTTATTTGTTGATTATATGTTATTATTATGGGGTGCGTGATCGAAAAAAAGCGAACAACCCTAACCTACAGAGGTGACAAATTGAGAGAGAGATATCAATATAAAAAAAATTTTCAAAATAAAAAAACCCCTTATTGGGATTTTAAAAGAGTAGTATTAACTGGATGGTTAATTCAATATCCAGGAAAATTTTTTGCCCTAGTAAAATTCCCCCTATACCTTTTATTAGGAATCCTTGCAGTCAACATATATAAACTAATAACTTAGTATGGAAATGGACACAAGTTATCACATATATGCAAAGGACAAGGTACTCTATTGTAACTTGAATAAAGAAGACTTTGAGGAGAAATGGCAGTTATTAAATGTAATGGTAGGATTGCTCAAGACAGATTATACAGAACAAGATCTATCATATATTAAACTTGCCCCCAAAGCAGGAGTTGGAGGACCAGGTAGGGTTATCTATAAACATACATGGGAAGAAGATTCTTATTGACATATACATATAATTACTCTATAATTGAATTGAAGGTATTACACAGTTATGGCAAAAGGATTTACTGTTAAAGCAGCAGCACCCAAAAAGAAAGAACCAGATTGGGATTATGATGCTATCAAAGCAAGAATGAAAGGTAAGACAATAGTATTCTGTTTACCTGGTAGAGGATGTAGTTATATCTTTTTAAAGAATTTCGTACAATTATGTTTTGACATGGTTCAGAATGGAATGTCTATTCAGATTAGTCAAGACTATTCCTCTATGGTTAACTTTGCTAGATGTAAGGTATTAGGTGCTAATGTTCTCAGAGGACCAAAGCAAGTACCTTGGGATGGTAAATTAGAGTATGACTATCAGTTATGGATTGACTCTGATATTGTCTTTAACACAGAAAAGTTCTGGCAACTATGTGACATGGCAGTTCCTGCAGAAGGTGATGAGAAGAGAATTTCTGCTGGATGGTATGCCACTGAAGATGGGACAACCACCTCAGTAGCTCACTGGTTAGAGGAAGATGATTTCAGAAAGAATGGTGGAGTCATGAATCATGAAACTGTAGAGACTATGAGTAAGAGGAAGAAGCCTTTCACAGTAGACTATACAGGTTTTGGTTGGGTGCTCATTAAGAAGGGTGTCTTTGAGAACCTTCCTTATCCTTGGTTTGCTCCTAAGATGCAAGTCTTTGAATCTGGGGCAGTACAAGATATGTGTGGTGAGGATGTCTCATTCTGCTTAGATGCTATTGAAGCAGGGGATGAGATATGGTGTGATCCTCGTATTAGAGTGGGTCATGAAAAGAACAGAGTTATCTAGGAGACCTCTAATGACACTATCAAAACAAGTAGAAGCCTCATTAGATGAGGCAGTTGCATCTTTAAGGAATGCTCTTTCCTTTGCAGCAAGAAATGAAGCACCTTATATTAGCAAACATATTGCTGATGTAATGTTTCAAATAGAAAATCTAAAGAATGTATCTAACGTTCTAGCGATCTCTGATAAAATTATGAAAGATTTGGAGGAAGAAAACTAATGCCAGTCAAAAAATCTCTCTCTGGTGGTGATTATGTAGAAACCATACCTAAAAAGACTTACCAAGGTAGGGGGAAACACACCAAATACGCAGCAACAAGTGCCAATAAACCTAAAAAAAGGTATAGAGGACAAGGAAGATAAGAAAGGAGACCTTAGGGTCTCTTTTTTTGCGTAAAAAAGCACATAAATAACTTATATTTACTAAGTATTCATGCCTGTTGAAAGGATTAGTAAGGGATTTAAGGACATTAGTATGTCTTTTGAGGTAAATCCTATCACTAATGACCTAATTGGTGTCAAAAATGACACTGCAATTTCACGTTCGATTAGAAATTTAGTACTTACTACTCCTGGAGAAAGGTTTTTTAATGAAGATCTAGGGTCAGGAGTCAGTGAATTGCTTTTTGATAACATAGATGACATTTCATCTGCTATTATTAGGGATGAAATTGAGCAAACTATCATTAGATTTGAACCTAGAGTTAAATTACAAGATGTAAAAGTGAAAGGTGACTATGATAATAATGAATTTAATGTAACTATTTCTTATGAAATTATAGGAATGGAAGCTCTTCCTCAACAATTAAACTTTGCACTACAGTCAACAAGATAAATGGCATTAGTAAACTTTACAGATCTTGATTTCGATCAAATAAAAACCACATTAACGGAATATTTGAGAGAAAATTCTGATTTTACTGATTATGATTTTGAAGGATCTAATCTTTCTAACATAATTGATGTATTAGCATACAATACTTACATCTCCTCATACAATGCTAACATGATTAGCAATGAGGTTTTCATAGATAGTGCTACTTTAAGAGAAAATGTAGTAGCATTAGCAAGAAATATTGGATATACACCAAGATCTAGGACATGTGCAAAGGCAATAATATCATTTTTTGTAGATACAACTGGATTTACCACTAAACCTGTTACTTTAACCCTTAAAAAAGGCATTGTAACCACTTCTGCATCTGTATTTGGGTCAGAAAGTTACTCTTTTTCTATTCCAAGTGATATTACAGTACCTGTACTTGATGGAGTTGCTACTTTTAACAATGTTACAATCTATGAAGGTACATTTTTAACCTCAAATTTCACAGTTTCTTCAGCAAATCCTGCTCCACCATCAAGATATACCTTAGATAATGCAAATATTGACACTTCTACCCTAGAAGTGACTGTAAGAGAGACTGAATCAAGCACTTCTTCTAAAAAATATGTATTTTCTGACACTTTAATAGAAGTTACCTCCTCTTCTAGAGTATATTTTCTTCAAGAAGTGGAAGATCAGAGATATGAGATCATTTTTGGAGATGGAGTCTTTGGAGAAAAGTTAAAATCCTTAAATTATATTGAAGTTTCCTATATTACTAGTGCTGGAGAAGATGCAAATGGCATTTCTTCCTTTAATTTTAACGGAAGAATTATTGATAACAATAATAACCTTGTAAGTACAGGAATTTCAATACTTTCTACAGTAAATGAGTCTGTGGGAGGTAAAAGTATTGAATCTATTGATTCAATTAAAAGATATGCTCCAAAAATTTACTCAGCATTCAATAGAGCAGTTACAGCAGGTGATTATGAAGCATTAATCCCTAAAATTTATGCAGAAACTGAATCAGTATCAGCTTTTGGAGGAGAAGAACTAAATCCTCCTCAATATGGTAAAGTTTTTATCACTATAAAACCATTTTATGGTCCTTATGTGCCAGATTCCATCAAAAATAACCTTAATACACTGTTAAGGAAGTATTCTGTTGCTGGAATTGTCACAGAAATACTAGATTTGAAATATTTGTACATTGAAGCTCATATTAATGCTTATTATAACCCAAATTTAGCTGCAAATGCAGATGCTGTAAAAACAGTGATATCAAATAATATTAATAGTTATGCAGATTCATCTGAAATGAATAAATATGGTGCGAAATTCAAATATAGTAAATTTCAAACTGTAGTTGATAATAGTAATGACTCTATAACTTCAAATATCACAAAAATAGAGATAAGAAGAAATTTAAAACCTTCATTGAACCAAAATGCAGAATATGAACTTTGTTTTGGTAATTCTTTTTATATAAAGAGTGGTGAGGGTTATAATATTAAATCATCTGGTTTTAATGTGTCTGGAATTGCAGAAACTGTTTATTTAAGTGATGTTCCTAATGAAGAAGGTACTTTGGGAAATTTATTTCTATTTACTTTAACATCTAGAAATAATGCTAGAATTATTTCTACTAATATAGGAACAGTTGATTATGATAAAGGTGAAATATTAATTAATCCTATCAATATTATTAATACATCTAAAGAAGTGCAGAATATTCCTATAATAGAAATTTCTGCATGTCCACAATCTAATGATGTAATTGGATTGCAAGATTTATATTTACAATTAGATATTAATAATAGTACTATTGATATGATTTCTGATACTGTTGGTTCTGGTGAAAATACTTCTGGGACTCTTCATACAGCAACTTCTAGTTATATGGTAGGTGATGTTGCTAGATTAACTGAATCTGAGCAAGCAAATACTACCCTTCTTTCCTCAGATACATATGTAGTAGGAACTACTAATATGCCACAGGCCGCTCCTCAAACATACTAATATCAATGCCAGAAAATACAAGAGTCAAAATTAGTTCAGTTGTTAAAAATCAACTGCCAGATTTCATTAAAGCGGATTTTCCTCTTGCTGGTGATTTTTTAGCACAATATTATACTGCTTTAGAGAATCAAGGATCTACATTAGATATTTTACAGAATATTGACAAATATATTAAAATTGATGAATTAACTGATCTTATAGATTCTACTGAGCTTTCTACTAATGTAGGAATTGCTGATAACACTATATCAGTTAAATCTACTACTGGATTTCCAGATTCTTTTGGATTGCTTGAAATAGATTCTGAAATTATTACATATAGTGGTATTACTACGAATTCATTTACTGGATGTTCTAGAGGATTTAGTGGTATTACTTCTTATAGAAGTCCTGGTACTCCAGATGAACTTATTTTTTCACAATCTGGCATTTCTACTCATTCATCTGGTACAGTAGTTAATAATTTAAGTATTAGATTTCTTAAAGAGTTTTTTAGGAAGGTAAAGACCCAAATTTCACCAGGATTTGAAGAAAGAGTATTAGATGATGATATAAATGAAAGATTATTTATTAAACAATCAAAAGATTTTTATTCTTCTAAAGGAACAGATCAATCGTTTGAAATTCTCTTTAGAGCACTTTATGGAGAAGATGTAGAAGTTGTTAAACCAAGAGATTTTCTCTTTATACCTTCAGACGCTAATTATAAGGTTTCGAAACAGTTAATGGTTCAAGCTTTAGATGGAGATCCTATGGATCTTATCAATAGGAACTTATTTCAAGATGATGTTTATGAATTTCCTAAAGCTAATGCAGCTATTAGTAATATAGAAAGAGTAGTAAGAGGTGGAAATGTATATTATAGATTAAGTTTAGATTATGATCATAATTTAGATAAAATAAGTGGAGATTTTACTATACATCCTACCACTAAATTAGTAGATACTGTTTCTATAGGTTCTACTGTTTTGACAGTTGATTCTACTGTAGGATTTGGAACAACTGGAACTTTAATAGCAAATTATGTAGATGGTACATTTAGTACCATACCATACACTTCCAAATCTTTAAATCAATTTTATGGATGTTCTGGAATAGATAAAAATATTAAACCAACTCAAGATTTGAGATTAGATGCATTCGCTTATGGATATTCTGGAGTAGGTACTGCTAATCAAGTAAAAGTTAGAGTAACTGGAGTTTTAAGTGATTTAGTTCCAGAATTTGATACTACTTACTATAATGAACCTGGCAATACTATAGAACCTAAAGGTTTGGGTTCTGTTTCTATAAGTAAAGTAACTGAAAACTTATTTGCTAATATTTCTATTGTTTATAATGTAGAATCTATTGAACTTATTGACCGTTCTAACTTTACTTACAAATTAACCCTTTTTAACGATCATAATTTTATTATAGGGGATGACGCTCTTATTAATGACGTAGCATGTTCTATTATTTCACTTATAAGTTCTAGAGAAGTATTAATTAAAGGATCTGGTGAATTAAACTCTAATGTATCATATAGAATACAAAGATTATTATCTAAAGCTAATTTAAGTAATTATCCTAGTTCTAATATTTACACTACTAACATTCAAAACTCTTATTTGGATGGTGATGATGTATATATTACTTCTCCTTCACTTCCCAGCTATTTTAATGATGCATTAGATATTAGAGAAACTGATATTACATTTTCAGGAACTTTTGATGAAGATACTGAAATTACTATACCCAATCATGGGTTAATAACTGGAGAAAAGGTAACTTATGTCGCTGGAGATGGTGATAATAAATTAGATTTGACCGAAGGTGAATATTTTGTTAAAAAGGTAGATATTAATAATATTCAATTATCTAAAAGTAATGCAAATATTTCAAATAGCATATTTGTCTCTTTTAGTGGTACTGTAACTAATAATAAATTTGAACTTTCTAATTTTTCTAAAAAATCTATACAATCTCAAAAATTAATAAGAAAAATTGAAGATCCTGTTTCAACACTTACAAATCCACCAACTCCTACTGGAAAAACTGGTATTTTGGTAAATGGTGTTGAAATATTGAATTATAAGTCAAATGATGCTGTTTATTATGGTCCAATTCAAGAAATTTCAGTTACCAATCCTGGTGATAATTATGACGTCATAAATCCACCAATTTTAGAAATTACAGATGGAGTTGGAGTTGGAGCTTCTGCTTATTGTGAAGTACAAGGTTCTGTAGAGAGAATTGATGTTGTAGATGAAGGTTTTGATTATCTTTCTGCTCCTACTATAAAAATAAGTGGCGGAAATGGATCTGGTTGTATTGCATATGCAAATTTAACTCAGAAAGATCATTCATTAACATTTGATTCTACTGAGATTGGTGGATATGTTAATTTAACTAATAATACAATAGGATTCTCTACTTTCCATAAATTTAGGGATGGAGAATTAATTACTTATATTACAGATACACAAACTGCTATTGCAGGGTTAACTACTGATTCTTCTTATTATTGTTGTGTTAAGGATTCTACTACAGTATCATTACATAATAAGTATCAAGATGCTATCTCAGGAGTGTCTACTGTTGGACTTACTGACTATGGAGCAGGTATTCAAGAACTTAAATGTGCAAATAAGAAGAGAGTAGTTAGTTCTATAAGTATTGGAAGTTCTGGTTCAGGATATACTAATAAATTAACTTCTGTCACTTCTTCTGGAATTAATACTGCTACTAATATTATTAATATACCTAATCATGGATATAAGACAGGAGAACTTATTAGATATGATAATAAGACTACACCTATCATTGGTCTTTCTACTTTAACTGATTATTATGTTACATCAGTAGATGGAGGATCATTTAAACTATCTGCTGTTGGAGTAGGATCTACTCCAGCTAATTTTCATTTAAGAAATAAAGAATATGTTAATTTATTGTCTGGTGGTTTTGGAATAAATGAATTTAATTATCCTCCAATTTCAGTATCTTTAGAAGGACATATTGGTGTATCAACTCTTTCTGGTCAAAACTTTAATGCATCTTTAAGACCTGTTGTAAGAGGATCTATCAAGTCTGTATATGTTGCTAATGGGGGTTCTTCATATGGATCTGCTGATATCATCAATTATAACAGACAACCAACTTTTACCGCAAAGAATGGTAAGAATGCTCAATTGATTCCAGTTATAAGTATTGATGGTAAATTATCTGAAGTTATTGTAATAAATTCTGGAAGTGAGTATAATTCACCTCCTAATTTAGAAATTAAAGGAACTGGTAATGGAACTAATATTATTCCTATTTTAAAGGGTGGAACAATTGAATCTGTAAAAATAATTAGTACTGGTGTAGGTCATACTTCTACAGATGCTAGTATAACAGTAACACCTAATGGTAGTGGGGCTGAATTTTATTCTAATCCAAAAGCTTGGACTATTAATACTGTAGAAAGATTAATACAGAACGATCAAATTACAACTGATGATGGAATTGTAAGTAATGGATTAAATGAAGAATATGGTCTTCAATATTCTCATTTATATATTCCTAGAAAATTAAGACAATCTGTTTATATTAAAAAATCAATAGGAGATAAGGAAGTTTTCGTTCCAGACTTATCTTTAGAGAATGATATCGAACAAGTTTCTATCAACCATTCTCCAATTATAGGATGGTCTTATGATGGATGTCCAATTTATGGTCCATATGGATATACTAGGAATTCTGGTGGTCCTATCAAGATTTTAGAGTCAGGATATTCTTCCTCTATATCCACTGATAGACCTAATCCTCTTACATCCAATGGAGAGATGATATATCCTGAAGGATTCTTTGTGGAGGATTATACTTACTCAGATGATAAAGATTTAGATGAACATAATGGTAGATTCTGTAAAACTCCAGAATATCCAAATGGAGTTTATGCGTATTTTGCTCTCATAAATCCAACTATTAATGATGATACTGGAGCATTTAAAAATTATAGAAAACCTCAATTCCCTTATTTTATTGGTAATTCTTATAAGCATCAATCTATTAATTATAACTTTGATTCTAAATCAAATCAAGATTTAGTAGATCTTAATTCTACTGAGTTAGTTAGAAATACTACACCTTACAACTTCCTCTTTACTGATAGTAGTTATGATTTCCTAGTAAACCCAATTAATATTCATAAGCAAAGAACATATGTTGATGATGTTACTGCTGGAGATATAGAAAATATTGGAATTACTACTGGAGGAAATAATTATAAAATTGGAGATGAAATAGTTTTTGAAGATGCTGGTTCTAGTGGTTATGGTTCTAAGGCAAAAGTTAATTTTATTGAAGGTAAGACTATAAATCAAGTTAGTGTTGCTTATACAGAACACTCTAATGTAGAATTTATTCTTGGAGATTTTGATGGACAATTTGTTGGTTATACTACTATTCCTCATAATTTCTATTTAAATGAATCTTTATATATTACTGGATTAAGTACTTCTGGTATACCAAATAATTCTGTAATAAATGTTGGAATAACTACTGATACATTTAAATTAGATACAGCAGTAAATGCTTCTTCTTCTACTGGTATCATAACTTATTTTAATTTGAATGGGCGTATAGAAGAACCTTATATAAGAGAAAATGATCTTTTAGGTATAGGAAATGAATGTGTAAAAGTATTGAATGTTGATACAGATTTATCTAGGGTTAGAGTGATACGAGAATATAATTCAACTACAGGAACAGCTCATACAGCTGATAGTTTAGTTTCTCAAAAACCAAGAAATTTTAAATTTACTTCTATATCTCAAACACCAAATTCTAAATTAAATTTAAATAAAGAATTATATTTTAATCCTTCAGAATCTATTGGATTGGGAACTATTACTGGTGTTGGAATTGGATCAACTCTTTCATTTTCTAATCCAGGTACTGGAATTAGCGAAATATTCATTCCTACTAAAGCACTTTATTTTAAGGAACATGGATTAGAAACAGGAGATGCTTTAACATATAGTACTAATACTGGTGCTGGAATATCAGTATCAACTGATGGTATTGATGGATTTGCTCTTACTCAAGGTCAAACAGTATATGCAGCGAGATTAACAAATGATTTAATTGGAATTGCTACTTCAAGAGTTGGATTGGGTTCTACAGGTAATTTTGTAGGAATTAATAGTACTACTACAACATCTACTTTATATTTCATTGGTGTAGGTACTAATACATATCATAGTCTTAAAACGAATTATTCCAATGTACTTGTAGGATCTTTAAATAAATCAACAGTAACTGTATCTACATCTTCTACTCATGGACTTAAAGTTGATGATAAAGTTAATCTAACAGTTCAACCAGGAATAACTACCACTATAAAAGTAGCTTATAATGATTACAATAGAAGATTAATAATTGATCCTAGAACATTTGCATCTGGAGATGTTAGTATTGGAAGTAATACTATCACTATATCAAGACATGGTTATATTGATGGACAAAAAGTTATTCATACTGCTACCACTTCTTCTGGTGGATTGGTAGATAATTCAATATATTATGTTTCTGTAGTGGATAAAAATACATTTAAATTATCTACTACTTATCATAACGCTATAGGTTTGAATCCGAAAGTTATTGATATTACTAGTGCTTCTGCTGGTACTATTTCACCAATCAACCCTCCAATACAATTAGAGAAAAATTTAAAAATATATTTTGATTTATCTGATTCATCTTTATCATTTACAGATGGTGGAGTTTCTTATAGTGCTTTTGATTTTAATCTTTATCAAGATCCTAATCTTGATAATTCTTTTGTTACTTCTGGAGAAACTGATGATTTTAATGTTGTCAAAAGTGGAAGAATTGGTATAGATGCAACTGCTAATTTAACAGTGAAAAATGTAGATGAAATTGATCAAACATTATATTATAATTTGTTACCTATTAATAAATCAGTAAATTTAGCATCTAAAAATGAAATAATTAGAGATACTGAAAATATTGAAAATCCCAATTCAGCATTTTTATTGGATAATGAAATATCTGGATCTCAAACTTTAGTTGGAGTTGGATCTACTACATTTTCCTTTATATCTGCTCTTACTCCTCAAAAATTAGAATATACATCTGCAGATGGTATATTTTCTTATATTACAAATTCTAATAATGCTAAAGGTCCAATAAGCACTATTGAAATTATAAATGGTGGACATCAATATAAAACTTTACCTGGAATTAGTACTATAATAACATCTGATGGAAAAGATGCTATTTTAGAAACACAAGGTAATAATATAGGTAAAATATCCAAGAATACTATCCAAGATATTGGTTTTGACTATCCTGTAGATAAAACTCTTAGACCTGAAGCTAATATACCTCAATTAATTAAATTAGATTTACTTACTTCTCTTGATACTATTGGTATCACTTCAGTAGGTAAAAATTATCTAGAATCACCTGGTTTGGTTCTTTTAGATGGATTAACTAAAAAGGTAGTTGATGATGTTGAATTGGATTATGAATTAGGTGATACTCAAGTTAGTATTTTGAAAAATACTAAGACTTTGAATAATGTTACTCCTATTATAATACCTACAAGCAATTCTAGTGGATATACTATTAATAATATTGATTATAATAGTGGAACTAAAGATGTAACAATAACTATTGGAGCTAGTTTTAGTGATGCAGCAGATTATCCATTCGAAGTGGGTAAGAAAGTTATGATAGAGGGAGTGAGTGTTGGTTTAGGAAGTACTGGTATGGGATATAATAGTTCAGATTATGATTATACTTTATTCGAAATTTTAGCAACTGATCCTAATATTGGAGGAACTTTAGGAACTGTAAGGTATAGTTTATCTAATATTATTACTGATGGAAAAATTCCAGGAACTTTCCAATCTACTCTTTCATCACCTAAGATTATAGCTGAAAAAGAATTTCCAATTTTCGACATTAAGTTAAAAAATGATGAATTTGAAAAGGGAGAAACTGTAGTTTCTGGTTTATCTAAAGGTACTGTTCAATCTTGGAATAGTTCCTATGGTTATTTTAGGGTATCTTCCACACAAGATTTTGAATTAGGAAAACCATTTATAGGTCAATCATCAGGAACTAGGGGAACTATTACTGAAGTATTGACTGATAATTCTTTGTATGATATTGGTTCATCTTCTATAGTAGAAGAGGGATTCCAAAAAAATACTGGATTTTTAAATGATGGTTCACAAAGAATTTTTGATAGTGATTATTATCAATATTTTTCATATTCACTCAAATCTGAAGTATCTTATGAAAAATGGAAGGAACCAGTATCTACATTAAATCATACAGCAGGATTTAAAAAATTTAGTGATCTAGTTATTAGAAGTGAAGAAGAAGTAGGAATTAGTACAACTCAAACAGGAACTGTATTTGAAGTTATTAATGATTTAATTTCCATAATGGATTTAAATACAGTATTTGATTTTGATTTAGTAAGAGAAAAAACTTTAACTATAGGTTCTAAAACTATTTCAGATGAGATGGTTTTTGATACTAGAATTCTAGCTGACTATAATGAATCTATTGGTAACAGGGTATTGACTATTGATGATATCAGTACTGAGTTTAATAATAATGCTAGAACAGATGCATTTATGTCTGTTGATAGTTTTACTTTAACAAGTGTAAGATATAGAAAATATATTACCTTTATTAGAGATAAGAGATACACCAAAGAAAGACAAATCCTTTTAGTTTCTGCCCTTCATGATGATACTGGTAATATTTTCTTAAACCAGTATGGTAGAGTTGAAACTAACACTGACCTTGGTGAATTTGGTGGGGATTTAGGTTCCTATGATATGGATATTGCTGGTGATGATGGAAGATTACTTTTCTATCCTAAGAAGTTTAAATTCAATAATTATGATGTTTCTAATGTTGCATTTAATATTTCTGATAGTGTTGTTGGTGTAGCTTCTACTGGATTAGGTGGTATTGTTAATATTACAAGTAGCACTACAACTATACCTTTAGGAATCACCACACAACATAGTATAGTATCTTTTGCTACCACATATAGAGGATCTAAGGTTCTAGTATCATATGCTGCTAGTGACGCATCGTATTGGGAACATGATGAGATAACATTGATTCATGATGGCACTAATGTTGATATGATTGAGTACGGGCAATTAACTACATCTAATGTTGGAAGTGCATCTGGAGAACCTGGTCTTGGAACTTATAGTGCATATATTGCTGGTTCTAGAGTTCATTTAGATCTTCATCCTACAGTATCTACTGCAAGCACATATGTTGCTAATACTGTACATGTTGACTTTGGAAATGCTTCATCTGCTGGAGTTGGTACTACATCATTAAATACTTCTAATTTAGATTCTAGATATACTGCTATATCTGCTAGTGGTTCTCCATCTGCTACTACAGTAGCACAGTATGAAACTGAGACATTTAATGGTGCTTATTATGTTGTATGCGTAGAAGATACCACTAATAGTCATTATCAGATATCAGAAGTCATAGTAGTGGATGATGGTACTACATCATATATAACAGAATACGCTATAAACCAAACTGTAACCAACCTTGGTGATTTTGGTGCTGCTATTTCTGGTGATTATACTACTTTAACATTTACTCCTATAGCAAGTGCAAATGTTCAGGTTAGGGTATTCCAAGCAGCTTTAAGACTAGTTGATGAAGCAAATTCTATTAATGAAATAGATTTAGAAAATGCTACTATTGATACTGGATTTGGTGCTTATACTGCTACTGAGACTGATGTTAAGAGAGCATTTGATCTTAAGCATAGACAACTACCAATCTTCAAGAGAGACTTTGTAGGAAGTGCTGCTACCACAGTTAATTTAACTGAAGATACTATTGATATACCTGATCATTATTTTGTTACTGGAGAGGAGTTATCTTACAGATATACTGGGTCTGGTACTACTTCTGCTATTGAAATTGCCTCACAATCCATACCTGGATATGGTACTACAGATAAAATGCCTTCTACAGTTTATGCTGTTAAGGTAGATGATACTACACTTAGACTTGCTACTTCTGCTGAGAATGCATTAAAGACTACTCCTACTTATTTGGATATTACTGCTGTAGGTGTTGGAACTTCTCATTCCTTTACTTCTAAGAAGCAAAACTCAAGATGTATATTAAGTATTGATAATATAGTACAATCACCAATAGTTTCAACTGCTGTAACTACTACTATCACTGCTGATGTATCTGCTACTACAGATAAGATTAAATTATCAGGTATCACGTCTATAACTGGTGGTGATATGTTGAAAATTGGTGATGAGATTATGAAGGTAGATTCTGTTGGATTAGGTGCTACTAACGTTTTATTAGTAACTAGACCTTGGATGGGTACGCAGTCAGCATTACATAGTGATGGCACTTTAATTACTAAGGTAGAAGGAAGTTATAATATTGTAGATAGTACTGTTAACTTCTATACTGCTCCTGTAGGATTAACTCCATTATCAACAACCACTAATGAACCAGATGAAAGGGATTGGGTTGGTATAGCTACTCACTCAACCTTTAATGCAAGGGCATTTATGAGATCTGGTATTACTGGTAGTTCTGATGAACCTTATGCTGGTAACTATATTTTTGATGATATTTCTGGCAACTTTACTGGATTGACCACTCAATTTACTCTTAAATCTGGTGGAAGTGACATTGCAGGATTCTCTACAAATAATGCTCTTATATTAGTCAATCAAGTTCCTCAGGGACCACAAAGGTATACTGGTGGTGTAGCTGTTCCAGGAGATTATACTCTTATTGAAGGTGCTACAGGAATTACTAGTGTACAATTTACTGGATCTATATCTTCAGTGACATCAGATCCTAATAGTTCTAATGTACCGTTAGGAGGTATTATTGTTTCTGTTGGTTCTACTGAAGGTTTGGGATATCAACCATTAGTTGCTGCAGGTGGTACTGCTGTTGTTTCTGGATTGGGTACTATTAGTTCTATAAGCATAGGAAATAGTGGATCTGGGTATAGAACTGGTATTCAGACAATTGTTAATGTAGGGGTTCAGACACTAAGCACAGGAGCACCTAATATTGAATTTATTGGTACTGCTGCTATTAGTGGTGGTAATATTGTAAGTATTGCTATTACTAATCCTGGTACTGGTTATACCTCAACTAATCCTCCTACTGTTGTTATAGATGAGCCATTATCTTATAGTAATATGCCTTTATTCTACCCTTCAAATCAATCTGGAGTGGGATCAGAAGCAAGAGCTAATGTGGTTGTTGGTTTAGGTGGTAGTGTAATTGATTTTGAAATTATTAATCAAGGATATGGTTATGGTGAAACTCAAAAATTAACCATAGGTGTTGGTGGTGCTGTAGGTATTCCAACTGCAGGTGCTGATGAATTTAGAGAATTCCAACTTACAGTTAATGAAACTGTAAGTGATAGTTTTGCTGGATGGACAGTTGGAGACTTCCAAGTTTTAGATCCCCTAGATTCTTCTTTTGATGGCAAAACAACTACATTTGCATTAAATTTAAATGGAGTACAGCAAACAATTCAATCTAAACCTGGTTCTAATATAGATGTTGAAGTTCTTTTATTAGTATTCATCAATGATATTCTTCAGGTTGCTAGTGAAGGATATGAGTTTAAAGGTGGTAGTTTTATAACCTTTAAAGAAGCACCTAAGGAAGGTGATACTTGTAAGATCTTATTCTATAGAGGAACTGGATCTGTTGATGTTGCTAATGTTGATATTTTAGAAACAGTTAAGGTGGGTGATGAATTGAAGTTATATGATCAATCTATTAGTTTAGAAGAAAATAAGAGAACAGTAACTATTATTAATTCTTCAGATAGTGTTAATACAAATCCTTATGCTGGTCCAGGAATTACTACCAATGAAACATTCCAAAGGTCTATTAATTGGTCTAGACAAACTCATGATAAATTTATAGATGGTGCTGCAGTTACTAAAGATAGACCTCATTATGAACCATTAGTATATCCTAATACAAATATTATCCAATCTGTTGGTGTTGGATCTACTGTTATTTTTGTTTCTAATATAAGAACATTCTTTGATAGTTCAAAAGAAAACTATGATGGACAAAGTGATATTAGAATTATTTCTCAGGATAGTTTTGTAGGAGCATCTGCTACTGCTTTTGTTTCTGCTGCAGGAACAGTTACATCATTTGATATTACTAATCCTGGTGTTGGATATACCATAGCCCCAAGTGTTTCTATTGTTACTCCTATAGGTTTGACTACTTCTCAAGGTGCTAGAGCAACTGCTACTATAAGTGGAGTAGGAACTGTCAATGCTATTACAGTTTCTTATGGAGGAACTACTACTGGTTTTGCTTATACTAATACTGCTGCTCCAGCAGTTCTTATAGGAGAACCTAAATCAGTCACTTCAATAGAAACTATTGAGAATGTATCATACTCTGGTGATTTTGGAATTATATCTGGCATTTCTACAACATCTGTTGGTGTAGCATCTACTGGTATTGTATTTGATCTACTACTTCCAAAAGAATCATTATTCAGGGATGCTTCTATTGTTGGAAGTGCATTAACTGTTAGTGGTATTACAACTGGATATTACTTTACAGTATTTAATTCTAATGTAGGTGCTTCAGTAACTTCTCTATATCAAGATGGTACTGTAGTTGGTATAGGAACATCCTTCTTAGATAATGTCTATGAAGTTGCTCAAGTTTCTATTGCTCAAACTATGGGTATAGGAATTGGATTGACATATGTTGCACAAGTAACAGTTAGTGTACAAGATTATAATGGATTAACTGGACTAGGACATAGTGAGTTTTTTGGTGAGTATAGTTGGGGAAGAATACAAACTGCTCCTAGAGGATCAGCTAGAGTATTTACTTCTTATGCTGGTAATTCTACTGGATTAAGTGGTATATCTAGTTCCCCAATAATTGAAAGAGTTAATCCTTTAAGATACGTAAATTATAACACATAAATAACTAAAAAATAGTAAAAATGTCAGCTATTATAACTGATCAACTGAGAATATTGAATGCTGAGAATTTTGTCTCTGCTGCAACTTCTACTGCTAATTCATATTATTCTTTTGTTGGTTTACCTAATGCTACTAATTATTCTTCCACTTGGGATGCTAACCCTCCTGCTCCTAAGGATAGTTTTGATCAGGAAGATGATTATTGGGATACTATGATTGCATTGAAGAAAGTAACTTCTTCAGATGTACGTAGAATGGTGAATAAAAATACTTGGACTTCAGGTATAACTTATGATATGTATAGAGGAGATATTAGTAGAACTAATTTAGCACAACCTTCTGGTTCAACTAATTTATATTCTGCAAAATATTACGTAGTTAATGAGGATTTTAAAGTTTATATTTGTTTGCAGAATGGAACAGATCCAGAAAATACTACTGGAAGACCATCACTAGATCAACCAACTTTTACTGATTTAGAACCTAAAGCAGCTGGTGATAGTGGTGATGGATATATTTGGAAATATCTTTATACTATTAAACCAAGTGATATTGCTAAATTTGATTCTACTAATTTTATACCAGTACCTAATGATTGGGAAACTAGTACAGATAATGCTGCTGTAAGAGATAATGCATCTACTAGTGGACAATTAAAAATAGCCACTATTATTAATAGAGGGTCTGGTATAGGAACTGCTAATAGAACTTATACTGGTGTTCCTGTGAGTGGTGATGGATCTGGTGCTGAAGCAACTATAGTTATTAATAATGATGCAAAGGTAGAGTCTATAAACATAGCAAAAGGTGGTTCTGGATATACTTATGGAAGTATAGATTTGGTTGGTGGTGGAGTTCCTACAGGAACTACAACTCCAATATTTAATGTTGTTATTCCACCTCAGGGGGGACATGGATCAGATATCTATAGAGAATTGGGAGCAAGTAATGTTTTAATTTATTCTAAGATTGAAAATGATGCAGAAAATCCCGATTTTATAACAGGAAACCAAATTGCTAGAATAGGTATAGTTGAAAATCCTGAAGCATATGATTCAACTTCTAATTTAACTTTAACCAAAGCTAGTGCTTTATATGCATTAAAACTTATTGGAGCAGGATATACAACTGCTACTTTTAATTTAGATGGTCAAGTAACTCAAACTGTTGGGGTTGGATCTACTGCAGTTGGTAGGGTTGTTTCTTATGATCAAACAACTGGTGTATTAAAATATTGGCAAGATAAGAGTCTTGTTGGATTTAATAGTGATGGTTCTTTAAAAACAGATCCTACATATGGATTATCCTTACATTCATTTACAGCAAATCCAACAACTGGAGGAAATGTAAATATTGCTAGTAATGAAGGTACTTTAGGGATAGATACCAACTTTGGAAGTGCTGGTAGTCCTGGTATAAAAACTACAATAAATAATAGAACATATTACCTTGGTCAGAGTTTTACGCAGGGTGTTGCCAATCCTGAAGTTAAAAAGTACTCTGGAAATATAATATATGTTGATAACAGACCTTCTATTACTAGGTCTGCTAACCAAAGAGAAGATATCAAAGTCATTTTGCAATTCTAAAGAATCATGCCACAGGAAACCAATTTAAACGTCGCTCCTTATTTTGACGATTTTGATAAGACAGATAATTATTGCAAAATATTATTTAAACCTGGATTGCCAGTTCAAGCACGTGAATTGACAGGAATTCAATCTGTTATTCAAAATCAAATTGAAAAATTTGGAAATCATATTTTTAAAGAAGGTGCTTCTGTAACTGGAGGTGGAGTAAGATTTAGTGGCGCATATACTTCTGTTAGAATTCAAATATTTAATGAAGGAATAGATGTAGAAAATTATATTAATGAACTTTCAGGGCAAGTAGTAATTGGTAGTCAAAGTGCAGTAAAAGCTAGAATAACATCATTTTTAGGAACACCCCTTGAAGAAAATTGGTATGTTTTATTTGTTCAATATTTAAATACTGGTGGGGAAGATAATGTAGCTTTTGAACAAGGTGAAAGTTTAATATTAGATAATAATGTATTAAATACACAATCTGGTTTAATTTTTCAACCAGGACAGTCTGTCGCTCAAACCCTTAATGATATTTGTTGTTTTGATGGATCTGCTGCTATTTTATCAGCAGGTGTATATTATGTAAGAGGATATTTTGTAGATGTACCAGCAGAAACTCTTATCTTAAGTCCTTATAATAATAATGTTGATGCTAAAATTGGATTAATGGTAACTGAGGATATAGTTAATTCTGATTTAGATGAAACATTAAAAGATAATGCAGCTGGATTTAGTAATTACACTGCTCCAGGAGCTGATAGATTAAATATAACTGTATCTTTAAAAGCTATAGATCCAGCTGATCCTAACAAACCATCTAATTTTATAGAATTGATGGATGTTAGAGGTGGAAATATAATTTCAATAGCTCAAGATCAAGATTATAATGAATTAGCTGTTGAATTAGCTGCTAGAACTTACGACGAATCTGGTAATTATTATGTTAAACCATATAGTCTTACAACTAAAAATACTTTAAATGATTTTGAAGGAAATAATGGAATTTTTACAAAAGATCAAGTAACTTATAATGATAATACTCCCAGTGAAGATTTAGGTACTTATAAATTTTCACCAGGAAAAGCTTATATTCAAGGATATAAGGTAGTAACTGAATCTCCTACTTTTATAGATTTCGAAAAACCAAGAACCACCAAAACTTTAGAAAATCAAAGTATAAATTATGTTACTGGACCAACTTTTACTTTAAATAGAGTTTCTGGATCACCAGTAATAGGCATAGGAACTGATTATACAGTTAGTTTAAGAAGTCAAAGAGTTGGTGTTGCTGGAACTACTGCTGCTGGCAAAGAGATAGGATTAGCACGTGTATATGATTTTGCTTTAGAATCTGGTTCTTATAATACTTCAAGACCAAATGAAAATAACTGGGATATTTCTTTATATGATATTCAAACTTATACAGATTTAACTTTAAATACAGCTGCTACTTTAACTGTCCCTACACATATTAAAGGAAAATCTAGTGGTGCTACAGGTTATTTGAGATATAGTGTAAGTTCTGGTACTGCTGTAACTGCATATAACACTAAAGGAACATTTATTCCTGGAGAACAATTTATTTTTAATGGAGTAGAAAGTGGTAATATTTCAGCAGGTTCTACTTCTTATTCTACTAGTGATATTAAATCTATTCATGGAACTGTAAGTACTGCTAGTACATTCAATGCTGATGTAAAACAAACTAGTTTATTCCATATAGGAGAAGTTAATATTAGTACTGCTACTACCTCAGGAGCTTATCTAGGAATTTCTACTGTTACTCTTCCAGACCCTACAAGATATTTTGTTGGAATAGCTACTGTTGGAAATCTTGTTTCTTACACCAATACCAATATTAGTGGAGTTAGCACAGTTTCTTTCGCTAGAGTTGAAAGTGTATCTCAACATTCTTTAACTATTTCTGGAGTTACTACTGTTCCTGGTATTTGTGAAGGTGGATTGCCTACATCTTCAATTTACCCATCTAATTTTAAGGTATTATCTTCTCAATTCCAGTCTTCTACAGATAATAATTTATATACAGAATTTCCTAAGGAGCATATTGCACAAGTAGATTTAACTAATTCTCATATTACAATTAGAAAACAATTTGATGTTACTATTACTAATAATTCTACAGAAACTATCAGTAGTGGAAGTGCTAATGAAACATTTTTACCTTATGATGAAGAGGATTATCTTTTAATAAGAACAGATGGTTCTACAGAGTCTTTATCTGCTGATAAATTTGATTTTAATTCTGGTTCTACTTCTTTAACTATTAATGGATTAGGTTCTAATGATACTGCTAAGTTGATAGCTACATTACGTAAAATAAATGTAACTTCTAAAATTAAAGAAAGACAGAAAATTAATGTTTTAAATATATTCAATTCTAATGATTCTTCTTCTGGAATTGGAACTACTACAACAAATGATGGACTTACTTATGGTACAGTTTATGGAACTAGAGTTCAAGATGAAGAAATTTCATTAAATGTTCCTGATGTTCTTAAAGTACATGCAGTATTTGAATCTAAAGATACTGACAATCCAGCTTTACCTAAAGTTACTTTAACTTCTATCAATAGTTCAACGGGAAAAACAGGAGATCTTTTAATTGGAGATACTTTTGTTGGTTCTGATAGTAATTTTAGAGGAATTTATGTAAGTAAAGATGATGATTCTAATATTAATTACATAACCACAAATGAATTGGATCTTATTGTTGGTGAAATTGTCACTTTTGAAGAATCTGGAATAACTGCTACAGTATCTTCTTTAACTATAGGTTCTAATAATATTACCCAAGAATTTACATATGATGATGGACAAAGAAATACTATCTATGATTATGCTAGATTAGTAAGAAAACCAGAATTTGATGCTCCATTTAGAAAGTTAAGTATTATATTCGAATCTGCTTATTTTGCATCTTCTGATACTGGGGATATTACTACTATTAATTCATATAATAATTTTAATTATAAAAATTTACCTGATATTAATGAAACAGGTGTAAGTGATATTATTGATATTAGACCTAGAGTTACTGATTTTTCAGGAACTTCTAGATCACCTTTTGAATTTTTAGGAAGGTCATTTGATGGATCTGGAAATTCTGCTAAAAATATTTTAGCATCTGATGGTTCTATCTTATTAGATTATTCATTCTATCTTCCTAGATTTGATAAAATTTATCTTAATAAAGAAGGAGAGTTTCAATTAATTAACGGAGTTCCAGCAGAAACTCCAGAATTTCCCGTTCCTATAGATGGAGCATTGGAAGTAGCATCAATTAAGTTACCAGCATATCTTTTTAATATTAATGATGCAAGTATTGAACTTGCTAAGTATAAGAGATATCAAATGAATGATATCGGTAAACTTGAAAAGAGAATTGAGAATTTAGAGTTCTATACATCTCTTACATTATTAGAGAATGATGCTTTAAATATGAATATTACTGATACTGATGGATTGAATAGGTTTAAATCTGGTTTCTTTGTTGATGATTTTTCTAATACTGAGAATCAAATTAAAAATACTATTGTAAAAAATTCTATTGATTATCAAAATGGAGAATTAAGACCTTCTCCTCATACAACTTTACTTGATCTAAAATTAGATTTAGATAGTGCTAATGGAATTAGAAAAACTGGTAGGGCATTAACTTTAGATTATGAAGATGTAGAACACATAAAACAACCTTTTGCTACTAGAGTTGAGAATGTTACTCCATATCTTGTGAGTTACTATGGAGGAACTATAGATCTTCTTCCAGATTCTGATATTTGGGTTGATCAAGTTGTACTTGAAGCTAAGCATGAGGATCTTGTTACTTATACAAATACTGCATCTCAGTTAAGTGCTTCTGAGTTTGATTCTAGAACTGGATATGGTCCAGTAACTTGGGGTGCTTGGAAAAATAATTGGACTGGATCTGATGTTGTCAGTCAATCTGGATTGAGAATGTGGTGGAGTGGAAATACAAAATATCATAAAGTTGAAACTGTTAGGCAGAAGAAAGGAACTGCAACTAGAAAGGGAACTAAGAAACTTGTTAGAGAAACCTTTAGTACTATTAATGAAGGTCCTAAGGTGATTAATACTTCTATAAGTGCTTATATGAGACAGCGTAATATGAGGTTTGACGCTAAAAAATTAAAACCTTTAACTGGAGTTTATGCATTCTTTGATGGACAAGATGTTAACAAATATATTATTCCAAAACTTATTGAAATTTCAATGGTTACTGGAACTTTCCAAGTAGGAGAGACTGTTATAGGAACTACATCTAATGGAAAACAATTAATTAGATTTAAGGTATGTCAATCAAATCATAAGAGAGGACCTATAGATGATCCTAGTGAGGTTTATAAGGTTAATCCATATTACCAATTTACTCCTCTTTATAAAGGAACATCAATTTTAACTGATGCTATATTACTTGATAATATTGTTCCAACTGCTAGTGTTCAAGGATTTATTAATACACCTGGAGATTTAACTAATGATTCTGGTTCATCAGTTCTTTCTACCATACCTGAATTATATTCTTCAACATCTTCTATTTTAAATGTAGATTTAGAAAGTTTAGCTGAAAAATCAGATAATATTTTTTATGGATATATTGAAAAAGGTCTTAAATTAGTAGGTCAAACATCTAATGCTCAAGCCTCAGTTTCTAATTTAAGACTTAAAACTGATAATGTTGGAAGTGTTATTGGTTCATTCTTTGTTCCTAATCCTAATGATATAGCAAATCCAAAATTTGAGACTGGTAAGAAATCATTCAGACTTACAAGTAATAAGTTTAATAGTCAAGTAGAAGGAAATGTTACTACTGATGCTACAAAGGCATTTGATGCAACAGGAAATCTTGAAACTTTACAGGCAACTATTATTAGTGTGAAGAATATTGCTACTGATACTATCACAAGAACTGAAAGTAAATCAATAAAAGGTCCTAAAACTACTACTGTAACTACAAATGTAATAGGAAGAAGAAATCCACCACCCCCACCACCACAAAGATGGTCACGACCTGTTGCACAAGTTGGAAAAAAATGGGGTGTAGGTACTAAAACTGAAGGTTATATTGATCCAATTGATTCTGCTTACAAACAGCATCGTGGATCAGGACCTACTCATGGTGCTAAAAAATATTGGGGTGCTCAAATTGCTAAAGATCTTGCTAAACAAGGGATAAAGAAAGGTTCTACCACTTACTTTGCTGCAGCAAGGGCTGAAATGACTAAGCATTTGAGATTTGCTGATAAATTGAATAAAGGTGGAGCTGCAGCTAAAGCAGCATTTAACAAAGCTATTGTTAAGCAAACAGGTGACAAAAATTGGGCTAATAACACTGCTGTAGCTTTGACTGGTAAAACCAAGTCTCAGCTTAAGAAGATGGATAAAAAGTGTAAAGCAGGTCAAAATGATCCTTTAGCACAATCTTTCTATGTGGGTCAAGATGTTGGAATATATGCTACTAAAGTAGATCTTTATTTTGGTGCTAAAGATGAATTCCTACCAGTAAGTGTTCAGTTAAGAACAATGGAAGCAGGAGTTCCTACTACTGAAATAATTCCCTTCGGTGAAGTAGTTTTAGATCCTGATCAGGTTAATGTATCAGACGATGCTACTGCTGTTACAACAGTTGAATTTCCAGCTCCAGTTTTCCTTGCAGGTGGTCAATCTTATGCTCTAGTTCTTTTATCCACAAGTATTGAATATACTGCTTGGATTTCTAGAATGGGAGAAATTGATGTTCAGACTAAAGATAATCCTGAATCTGAACAAATAACTGTTAGTTCTCAACCTACATTAGGTTCTATATTTAAATCTCAAAATGGAGAAACTTGGAATCCAAGTCAGTATGAAGATCTTAAGTTTACTCTTTATAGAGCAGAGTTTACTTCACAATCAGGATCTATTAATTTCCACAATCCTCCTTTATTAACATATTCTGAGACTATTGCTCCATTAACTGGAGAAGCATGTAGTATTAATTCTAATAAAATAAGAATTGGATTTAATACTACTATATCAGATACTGGAATAACATTAGGAAATACTATTCAACAGTATGGCAGTAATGCTACTGGTAATTTTGTTGGATCAGCAGGAACATCCAGTGGTAATTTAACCATTACAAATGCTGGTGTTGGATATACTCCATCTTCAGGTGCTTATACTTATCAAGATGTTTCTCTTAATACTATTACTGGTTATGGTAGAAATGCAACTGCTAATATTACTATTACCAATGGTGTAGCATCTGCTGCAACTATAGCAAATGGTGGTAGTGGTTATTCTGTAG
>VTLG01012960.1_pt1 | contig 31896 bp, 50 predicted proteins | sample 4694571 | NCBI WGS metagenome assembly VTLG01 (sample SAMN12604809, study PRJNA352737) | marine metagenome | biome: ENVO:00000447; feature: ENVO:00000209|ENVO:00000569|ENVO:01000036; material: ENVO:00002151; isolation source: viral sequences binned using virsorter ...
GTTCAAGCGGACAAATTCTGATTTGGACAGACACATCAATGCATTCTATGCAATTTATAGGTCCTCCATTTACTTTCGGATTTAAACAACTTGGCAGACAGTGTGGATGCGTTGGGCAGCACGCGGCGGTCGATGTGGATGGTGTCGCTTATTGGATGGGGGCATCAGGTGGATTTTTAAAGTTCGATGGTTCCGTTCAAACCATCCCATGTACCGTAGAAGATTATGTATTTACAGATATTAGATTGGTCCCCGAAGTTTATGCAGGAGTCAATGCAGACTTTAATGAGATCAGTTGGTTTTATCCGAGCTCTAACTCGAATGAAATTGATCGAGTGGTTACTTATAATTATATGGAAAATGTTTGGTCTATTGGAACTTTATCCAGAACCGCTTGGTCTGACAAAGGTGTATTTGCGAAGCCGTATGGTACAGATTTTTTACCATCCTCAACGGCTTCGGCAACGCCGACCGTGCAAGGTGTAAGTTCCGGAAGAGGAAATTTATATGCACAAGAAACAGGAAATAATGCTAACACCTCAGCTTTACCAGCAACTTTAACTTCAGGAGATTTCTTTTTAGAACCTGCTGGAGAAAACCTTATGTCGATTTCAAGATTTATTCCTGACTTTAAAAACTTAGCAGGCAATGTAAATGTTACGGTTCAACTTAGAGACTATCCAGCTCAAGCAAAAACAGGAAGTCCTTTAGGACCTTTCGTTATTAATACTTCAACTACTAAAAAAGATTGTAGAGCTAGAGGAAGACAAGCCGCAATCAATATTGCTAACACAGCGCTTAATGACACGTGGAGATTCGGAACGTTCAGAGCTGATCTTAAACCAGCGGGAAGACGTTAATGCCATTTCAATCTGAAAAACAAAGAAGATATTTACACGCTAACCATCCTGACATTGCTCAACGATGGGAACAAGAATATGCAGGTGGAGGAATTGCGAGATTGCCTTTTTATAAAGGGAGTTATACAACTAATTTTTTATGGGATAAACCTAAACCCGAAAGTTCTATATTTGATTACTCGGGGTCAATGATAAATACACCTGACAATCCTGAAATAATAAATTTTCCTGCTGATCAATCTTCTTTAATAAATAAATACGGATATCCTTATATGGCTGACGCAGGAACATTTGCGAATGATGCAATGTTTAGTGGAATTGGTGCAGATTTTCCAAACTTTTTGACCGACGCTCAGGCCAATCAAACGTTAGATCTAAATGATGAAGAGTTAACTACCAATATAAATGAATTATCCGATATATATAATCCTTATAAAGACCATGGACAATTTTTTAGACAACAACCTGTTGATGAATATGTACCATGGCATCAACGAGGAACATTGAAAGATGTATTTCAAGCTGGAGACTTTCCTTTAAGAGATAACTTTGCCAAAACTAAAGCGACAGTTTCAGATCTTGTGGAAGGTGGAATAGATAAAACTAGGGCCGGTGGAAAATGGTTAAAAGATTTAGCATTAACTGCAGGAGGAGCTATAGCAGATATTCCTTTAGGACTATTGAATTTATTCCAAGGTCAATTTCAAAATACGCCTGAAGAAGATGCAATGGTAGATTTATATGGTGGAAATACTATTAGATCTGGACCAATGGCAGGATATAACACTGCGTCTATGTATGGGAGAGGAATAATAGATGCAACACAAAGACGATTAGACAGACGGGCTCAAGTTAAAACAGATAAATGGAATCAAAAGAAAAAAGAGAGATGGGATAGAGCAAATCAAGCTTTAGAAAAAGAACTAGCTAGACAAAAAGAAGCGAAAGAAAAAGCTGAGAGAGAAAAACAAGCTGCCTTTCAAAGACAATTAGACCAAGCTTATCAACAACATGGTGGTGGAGGAGATTCTCCTTCCGGAGGCGGAGGTCGTTATGATGGAGCATCAAGTAAGCAAGAATGGTCTAGAGATCCAACCAGTTATTCAGGAAGTTTTGCTCATGGAGGTTTAGCAGGATTATGGCCCAAAAGATAATTAGATTAGGATTTCCAAAAGCAGCTCAAGAATATAAAGCTGGACAACTAGATCAATTGGTTAACACTTTAGAACAAATGGTTTTACAAATGAACACGACTTTCAGTAATCAGATTCCAGAAGAAGATCTGGAACAACAGGGATGGTTTTTTAAATAATGGCTAACACTTATAAAAATAATATAACCGCTATCACAGCTACAGGATCGTCGGAGGTAATTTATACCTGTCCTTCGAATGCTACAGCTATAGTCAATACTATATTTGTCTATAATGGTGCAGCAGGGACCGCGGATTATACTCTTTATTTAACGGATTCTTCAACCTCAACAACAGCGAAGATTTACTTTAAATCTACATTAGCTATAGCAGCAACGGATACAGTATTAGGCTCAGGAAATGTTGTGGTTCTTGAGGATTCTGATATATTAAAAATTAACACAACAGCGCAACCTCTTGATGTGACGATAAGCGTCCTTCAGATAACGAGGTCTTGATTTTAAGGGAAAATATGAGTAATAATGAACAAGAGTACAGAACGATTAACGGGCAAAAGGTTCCCGTAATGTCTGCTAAAGGTACAGTCACCATTAAAAATAAAAGAACGGGTGCCGTCTATAAACATAAAGCTCATTTTGACGAAGATGTAGCAAACCCAAACACAGATACGAAGGACGAAGATTTTAGACAAGATGTCAGCGTTCGAGTCGCGGAGGTAGTACTAAAAGAATGACCCAATATATAGCACCCAATTTAGCAATGGCGATGCAATACTCTAATCAACAGGGTATGAGTCCTTCTAATGTTTATAGTTCAGGTCAATTAGCTTTGGCTGATGGTGGACTAGCTTCACTTCCAAGACATCGCTATCAAGATGGAAGTATTGGTGGTGGAATTATTCAAGGAACTCCTATGTCAGGAGGAAGAACTGGATATTTTAAACCTTGGAAATCAATAAAAAAAATAGGGAAAAAGATTGCTAAACCTTTTATTAAAACAGCTAAAAAAATAGTTCCAAAAGAACTTGCTGGTATTATGCAAATTGGAGCTCCTTTTGCAGCAGGTGCAGGTCATCCTTGGATGGCGGCTTTATTATCAGCTGCAGGTCAAGCACGACAAAGTGGAAGAATTAATCCATTACAAACTATATTATCCACAGCTCCCGGTTGGGGCACTAAAGGTGGAACTCAACAAGGTTGGTTAAGAAATCAAATGGGTAAATGGGGACCGACATCAACATTAGAAGATAAGATGTTTGGTACACCTTTTAAAGAAGTAGGAGGCGTCGGAGCATGGGAACAGCCAACTTCTGGCTGGTTAGGAAAAGGTGGTGTAACCGGAGCATGGGGTGGAGCTAAAGATTTAATAACTAAAGGAACTGAAGCAGTTCTAATGAAAGGTCCTAAAACTGACAGACAATTAGATAAAATGGCACTTGTGGCATTAGGATTAGGAGGCATGAGTTATGCAGAAGCAAAAAAACAAATGAAATTACTGGGTGAAGGTGACTTAGAAGAGGATCATGGAATTACAGAAGGAGATTGGGAACAAATAGATTGGTCCGAAACTTTTAAAGATTCATCTTATTTACCACCAAGTTTTGCAACAGGTGGAAGAGCTGGATATGCAGACGGAGGAATTAATAGAACAGGTTTACAATGGGGAAGTGAAAAAGGTGAAGGACTTGGTGGAGAAGAAGTCGAAGCTGACATGAGATACGAAGGAGGCTTTATGCCTTACGGTGAAGAACCAAAAGCAGATGATGTCCCAGCAAGATTAAGTAAAGATGAATTTGTCTTTACTGATGAAGCAGTAGCAGGTGCAGGAGATGGAGATGTTAATCTCGGCGCTGAAAGACTGTATGCAGTAATGAAAAATTTAGAACAGGGAGGACCCCTCTCTCAAGAATCACAAGGAATAGGAGGATTAATATAATGGCTGTACAAACAACCCAAAATTTACCAGCACCATATATTGAAGATGCATTAAAAGGATTTCTGCCCCAAATGGGGGGATTGGCAGCAACCGATTCAACAGCAGCATTAGGATTACCCAGTCTTGCACCCGAAAGTGCATTTACTGGACAAGCTCGAAAAGCAGGCGCCGAACAAGCAGGTTTAACTTATGATCCTTCAACAAATGTTTTAGGAGCAGGCACAGGTGTTGCAGCTTATGAACCTTATTTAACAAAAGCAGCAACGTATGCAGACCCTGCAAATGTTGCATCTTTTTATACTCCTCAAATGGATTACGTTAAGCAAGCGATGCAGGATGAAAACACCCGAGCACAAAATGTTTTATCGAGCCAAGCTTTAGGAGCAGGTGCTTTTGGAGGAGGAAGACATGGAATACAATCAGGAATAATGAATTCACAACTTGCTCAGAATATTGGTTTGGCAGAGAATCAAATGTACAATCAAGCAATGGGAAATATGTTTAATGCTTCTCAACTTCAAGGAAATTTAGCAAATCAAACTCAACAACTAGGAATGGGAAATGTCGCTGGACTAGGACAACTAGGAGCAGGTCAATTAGGTTATGGCCAAGCTGGTTTAGATATTGGAGCTCAAGCAGCTGAAATGAAAAGAACAGAACCGTTTAACAGACTAGGATGGTACGGTGGACAACTCTCACAACTAATGGGTGGAATGCCTAATCCATATATGCAAACGCAACCACAAGGAGCTGCACCAAGTCCATTCATGCAAGCTCTTGCAACAGGAGCAGGTGCTTATGGTCTAGGAGGAATCCTAGGAAATATTTGGGGCAAAAGTTAATGGCTAATATTTTATCAAGACCAATGTTTAAACTTGGGGGTAAACCAAACTCTGATGGGGTTGGTATTACTTCAGGATTGAATCGAAGAGACTATGCTTATGGTCCTAAGTATATGGATCTATTAGAAAAAGCGTACGGAGAAGCTGACAAGTCTTATGAGAATTTCGGAAAAGTAGGAACTCCTGAATTAATGTTAACACTATCTGATGTCATTAGACAAGGTGGAAACATTTCTGACATGGTAGCAAATGCTACTTCAGCAGTCATGCCAATGGCAGCGAACTATAAAAAAGCTCAGTCAATGATTCCTTCATTAAAATTTCAAAACCTATCCAAGATGGCTGAACTAGGAATTAAATCAGACGTAGCTAGCAGACCTTTAGAAAAAGATAGGGCTTTAGCAATGAGTAGACAAGCCGATGAGATGAAACGACTAGCTGAAGGAAAATATGGCTCGGCAGATAAAGTTCCACCAGCAATTAGAGATGAATATGAATCACTTAAAATTATTGCTTTAGGTGGTGCCTTTATGAGCACTAGCCAAGCGTATGCAAAAGCGCTAGATCTTATTGGAAAAGTTGAAGGAGAATTAGATGCAGAAGATACGGAGAGAATTAATAATATTGTGAATGTATTAACTGGTAATCGATGGGGAGGCAATGCCTATGGTGGAAAACCTAGAGTAGCAAGAGCTTACGGTAATCCTGATCCGATGATGACAGAAACAGAAGCAGTAGATATTCAAACACCAGGTATGAACGAAGAGATAGTTGCAACGGAAACAATGCAAGCTCCTCAACAACCTAACCCGGCACAAGATCCTTACATTATATTAAGAGCTAGACTTCCAAAAGAAATCACTGACGATGTAGTAAGATTGATTGCTTATAACCAAGAAGCTTTTAAAGACTTTGCTGCAATTGAAACTCAACAAGATGTAATAGATTTTAACCAGACTTATGGGGTAGAATTAGTCGTTCCTGCGTTAACTGTATAGGAGGAAACTATGGCTTCTCTCTATGAAAAGTGGACTGGCAAAGCGGCTCCCTTTTCCAAATCTAGATTCAGAACTGAGGCTGAAACACCAGCAGCAGAACTTCCTGATAAATATAAATCAAAAGTAAAACAGCTTCCAAGTGGAACTCAAGTAGATATTGATAGATATCTTCATATCTTTAATAACGATATTACTCCCGTCATTAATTTTATAGATGAATTATTTGAAGGTAAATCAGATTACTTTGAAAATAAAAAAAAGGTAAATGAAGAAGCTCACCCTGATGACCTCCTAAAATTTTCTGACTTTGAATACTTAGGTAAAACATCTTACGATATGATGTATCGTAAGGATACAGAGAACGCGAAACGTGGAGTTAAAAAAATCATAGAGCATCCTTTGATGCAACCCCAAGTAGGAATTGCTACAGGTCTATGGAATACCGCAGCAGGGATCGCTGAATTAGGTGCTGTTCTATCTGATCTTACATTAGATACAGACACTTTAGAGACAGTCGAAAAAGCTTTACCGGCTATCGATATGATGGATATATATGGTGACCGTAAAGGATCGGTTGCTAAATTTACTTCTATCTTAACTCAATTCGGTACAGGTTTTGGACTAGCTAGAAAAATAGCAACTAAAACTATTGGAGCTGTAGCTAAAAGAAAGTTAGCAAAGAATGCAGCAACAGCTTTAGCTGCAACTAAAGCAGGAGAAAGAACTTTAAAGCTTGCTAAGTTTGGTGGGTACTGGGCATTACCAGCAGCGCTAGGTGATACCATGGCCTCAACCACAGCGAGTCATACCTTAGGAGATATTTTTGGAGATCCTGAAGCACAAGGAGGACTGATGAGTCCTACTAAAAGATTATTGGCTCACTCTAAAAGAGAAAGTCTTGAAGGTTTAACAGGTAAAGAAAGAGCAGCAGCTTTATTAAGAAACAAATTAAAATTTGGTGCTGAAGGCACGGCTTTTTTTGGAGGTCTAACTTTAGTAGGTCCAAGTTTAAGAACAGCCTCAACAGTGGCTGGTGCAACATTAAAAGGATTAGACAAAGTTATTATTACTCCAGGCACTAAACTATTATCCAGTGAGAAAACAAAAATTCCTCAGATGTTTAGAGCGATTGGAAAAGCAAAGAAAACATTAGGAAGTAAAGCAGGAATTCCTAAGTACGAACTATGGAAATTTTCAGATTGGAACGCTCCTTTCTGGAATAAAATTGGAAGCATGACAGAAGCAACGGTTTCTCGTTTCACTTCTAATTTTAAATTTGATCCTGCATCCGCTAATGCATTAAGAGGAATGAAAAATAAGATAAGACAAATTAAAAAGAATTCTGATCTTTGGATGAAACAATTAGATCGTAACATGTATGGTCTAGTTAAAGCTGGCTTCAATGACATTGCTTTTAATACTAGAACAGCTACGAACGCTATGGCCCATTGGGATGAAGTGCTTAAAGCCTTAAGAGGAAAAATAAAAATTGATGATCTTCCTAAGTCATTAAGATTTCCAACAAGAGCAATCAGAGATATTATTGATAAACAAACCAAAGAACTTCAGCCTATCATTAGAGATCTAGATGTCCGTGAAGACATGATTAAAAATATTGGTAAGTACTTACACACCAGCTATCAAATCTTTAAGAATAATAAATGGAGAGCTTCAAATGAAGTTTATAATAAGGGTGTGGAATATTTTGCTAATCTTTTAAGACAAGATCCTAATTTTTCAAAATTTAAACCTAAAGAAATCTTAAGAGAAGCACGTTTAAAGGTAGCAAGACTTATGGAAATAGGTAGATCAGATAGTATGGGTACTCCAGCCATGAGATTAAGTGCTATCGCTAATAATTTTGCAGACATTAAAGTACCCGCTAATATTTTTAAAGATATGAAGAACGTGCCTGATGAAATTGCTCAACTATTAGGAAGGGTAGAGGACCCTAAACAAATTATAATGGATACTATTATTGAGCAGGCTCATACCATTCATTCTTATAATGCTTATAGAGATTTAGCAAAAGCAGGTTTAGGTAAATGGTTATTTAGAAACGCCGATGAGTATCGTCAGTTTAGAAACGCAAACAATATTGAATTTGCAAGACCCTTACAGGAAGTAAAGGTTGCTAAACCTTACAACATGGATTTGGAAGATATTTTTACAACGGTTCTTAAAGGTCCAAGAGGAGGAACAAGTAAACAACCTATGTTAGCTCTTCCAGAAATGGCTAAAGCGATTCAGGATACTTCAGTGATGATGGATACGTTATTAAAACTTCCATTCATGAAAAGTTTATTAGCTATCAAAGCCGGAACACAAATTAATAAAACTGTTTTATCAATCATGACTCAGATGAGAAATATTACAACAGCATCTATGTTTGCATTAGCGAACGGACATGTTGGTAAAGGAGCTTCGCTTGCAGATAATTTTGATATGTTATTTAAAGAACTGATAGGTAAAACAAAAGACCCTAAAAAATTAAGAGACATGTTAGATGAAGCACTTGAAGCTGGAGCATTAGATTCATCTACAATTGCAACTGAATTAGAAAAAATGATTCCTGAATTGATGGGACCAGCAGCGGTTCCTATTAGACGAGGTGGAAAAATGCATACTGTAATGCAGAATAAAACTTCTGATCAGGTGATGAGATATCTATTAACGAATGAAGGTCCTTTTGGAAGACTGGTACAAAAATCCATTGAAGCTTATCAATTGGGGGATAATGTTTGGAAACTATTTGGTTTTAACTTTACGAAATCTCAACTTAAACCTGCATTTAAAAATTTAAACGATGTTAAAAAATACTTCAGAGAAGTAGAAGGTTATGAATGGAATCCTTTGAAGGTAGGTTCATTAGAAGCAGGACCTCATGGAAGAAATTTAAAAACCTTAAACGATGCTATCAATGAAGTCTCCGGATTAATTGTTAGAGATACTTATCCTAACTACTCAATGGTCCCACGGTTCGTACAGAACGTTAGAAAATTTCCCATCATGGGGAACTTCGTAGGATTTACTTCAGAGATGTGGAGAAATTCATATCAAATGGTTCGAAGAGGAAGTAGAGAAATGTCCTCAAGCAATCCATACATTAGACAGATGGGTGCAAGAAGACTTGTTGGTTTTGCTACAACAGTGGCAACGTTAGGTCCAATGGCATCAGCAGTTGCAAGTAAGCTAACTAATGTAGGACAAGATAAAATTGATGCATGGAAAGAATCTTTTTCTCCTGAGTATCAATTAGGACACAGAATTATTCCTATTACAGAACAAGATCCCGAAACAAAAGAAATTTTAGGTGTCGATTTTGATGCACAGAATCCTTACACCGACGTTGTAAAACCTTTTGGTGTTTTCAATGAAGTTATAGGTAAAGGACCGATGACTGATGAATCGATGATGAAATTATGGGGCCGATCGTTTATAGATGCAATAACTAAAGCGGCTGAACCTTTCTTTAGTTTATCTATTTGGGCTGATACTGTTAAAGAAATGATCCCTAATGATCAGGGTGTTTCTAAAACTAAATCAGGAGGTACGATTGTAGACTGGAATAATGAAATTAATCCATGGGAAAAAGCAATGTATCATTTATATAGTAAACTTTTCCCAACTACTTTAAAGAGTGGTGAAAAATTATGGAAAGCTTTCTATGGTCAAGTAACTAAACACGCAATGGAATATGATCCAGCTGAAGAAGTTGCAGCAACAATGGCCGGTGTTCGTGTGGTACATATGAATGGTTATGATGGAATGAAATTCGCTGTTAATAAAAGAGCAGGAGAAATGGGATTAGCTAGTAAAACTTTTGGTTCTAATGCTGTTAATGCACAAAGACTAAAAGAAGATGCTGCTCGTATTGCTGAAGGACTACCAGCAGAACACGTGCCAGAATTATTTGAAAGATGGCAACAGAATAGATATAGAATTTGGTCAGAAACTTATAAAGATATTCAGAACATGAGAACGTTAGGATATAGTGAGAAAAAAATCAAAGAAACAATAACAGGAAGACAACCTTTTGGCAAACAGGATATTCTTTTCTTAATGAAAGGTTTTTATAAGCCGGCGAGTGTACCTAATTTAAAACCTAATGATGTAACACGATTTTCTAATGCAATAGACACGATGAATAGAAAAGACAACACTGATTTTAAAATGAAAGACTTTTTTGATAGAAAACAATTAAAAGAGATAGAAAAGAAATGGAAATATATCCCATTAGGGGAACGAGACATTGATTTTGATCTCCCTATGAAGATAAGGAAAGAACCTTACAGAGATAGGGGTAGAGAATTAAGAGAACTTAAAAAACTTCAAAGAGAAGAAGAAAAAGATAATCAATCCTTTTTGCCGTCGACGCCGATTGGCACGCCAAATATGGATACCCAAATTTCTACCGCGTCGCGTGTAAGTCCTACTATTTCTGGGACTGTAGATCAAACTACAGGCTTGACAGGCACCGAAAGTGCCTTATTGTCCCCGTTTGAAAAGGAAATAGCTAAAAGACAAAATCAAGGAATTGGAAGTTTAGCATGAAGACACCAAAAACCGTCAGCGAGCATATAATCGCTCTCTACCATCAGGTAGGGGGAGTCAAGAAAGATTTGACTCGATTAAGAACCAATGATTTACGACATATCCATAAAGACATAGAAGGACTTCATTCTAAAAGTGACCGAATAGTAATGTATATTATTGGGGGATTAGCTTCGACTATAGGCATCATTGTGGGTGTTCTTTTCAAACTAGTATGATTCTAAGCAAAAATTTTAGCTTGGTTGAATTAACCAAGTCTCAAACCGCTGAAAGAAAGGGCATTTCTAACGACCCTAGCCCTGACCACATAGAGAACCTCAAATTGCTCTGTGAGCGCGTCCTACAGCCTATTAGAGACCATTTTAATCACGTTGTGAGCATATCTTCTGGATATCGCAGTCCTTCGCTCTGTATAGCCATTGGCAGTTCTTTGGAAAGTCAGCATGCAAAAGGCATGGCAGCCGATTTCGAAATATTCGGAACTCCTAATAATGAAGTAGCAAACTGGATCAAAGATAATCTAATTTTTGATCAAATGATTCTAGAATTCTGGAATTCCGACGAACCCAATTCTGGATGGGTCCATGTAAGCTATGACCCAGACTTTAATCAGAATAGAAAGCAATATTTAAGAGCTTATAAAGACAAAAATAACAAAACTCAATATCAACCTATTCTAGGAGACGCCTAATGTTTACTAAAATGTGGAACTATACTCGACACTTTTATGAAGTCGTATTAGTTAAAGTACCTAACCGATATCAAGGTTTTATTCTTTTTCTGATGTTACTTGCAATTTGGTATAAATAGATTATATTAGATCTTGGGTGCTTTAGGGGCCCATTTATTAATCGTCTAACAAGGAGGTTAAAATGCACGATCTTATAAATCTAAATAAATTCCTAACTAAAAGTATTGGCTTCGAAGATATCTTCAATAGATTCTTTGAACTTCAAGACTTTAATGGTGGTCATCCTTTTTATAATATAAAGAGGATCAAAGACGATAAGTACGTCTTGGAAATGGCTTTAGCAGGTTATACAAAATCTGACGTTAAGGTTGAAGTCACTGATGGAGTTCTTTCTATCACAGGCAGTATAAGCAAAGATGCAGAAGACTATGTCTACAAGGGTATTTCAAAGCGAGCATTCGCTAAGCAATTACAATTGTCAGAATATGTTGAATGCAAAGGTGCTAAGTTAGAGGATGGAATGTTGAAAGTGGAATTAGAATATAATCCACCGGAAGACAAAAAACCGAAACAAATAACGGTAAAATAATTAAATCCAATCTCTTAATTCTTCGCCCATAACTTCAGAGGCGATGTTAATTTTCTTGCGGAGGGCTTTGACGATTTTATTGTCAACAGTATCCTCCGCAATGATATCAACATAAGTGACAGGTTTCTTTTGACCAATTCTATGAATTCTATCTTGCGATTGAAGTCTTTTTTCTAAATCATAACCATTCGAATAATAAATCATGTTGGACGCAGCAGTTAGCGTGATTCCGTAACCACCTGTTTGTGGAGTACCCACTAAAAATCGTACATTAGAATCATTCTGAAAAGCTTCAATATTATCTTGTCTTTCATCTTGAGGCGTTAAGCCATAATAGTCCACAACGCAACCCGGCCCGTGGATCTTTTCAATTTCTTTAATAATTGTTTTTACATCAAATTGATAATGAGCCCATATAACAGCTTTACCTTCCATTTCTTCTAAAACATTCATGAGTTCATCTAATCGATTATTTTTAATTTTTTGAGTAGAGCCATCATCAGCTGTAAAATGTCCACATGTAATTTGATGCAATCTCATAATTTGAGTAAGCGCCGTAGCTGTCGTAACCATTTTACCATTCATTTCAGCAAGAGCCATTTGTTTCATTTGTTTATAAACCTTCTTTTGTTCAGGACTTAATTCAATTTGTCTTTTCATAAATGTTTTTGGAGGAAGATCTAAACATTCATCTTTTAGAACTCGGTAAGAAAAAGGTTTAAGTTTTTCTGACAATTCATCAAGATGTCTAAATTTTGCCACAATCTGTACTGAACGACCATAAAAATTAGCAGTTCTCATTTCAGCATATCTATTTCTAAATGCATAATAAGATTGAAAATCTAAACAATAAGGATCTAAAAATTCACATTGACTATATAAATCTAAAGGATTTTTAGTAACAGGAGATCCAGTTAAAATTCTTCTATATTTGGCCATTTTAGAAAGAGCTAAGATACTTTTAGTTCGTTTAGCTTTGGGATTTTTAATAGTTGTTGATTCATCAATAACCATTAAAGTTTTATGTGATAATAAAAATTTATTAGCAAAAGAAGTTCCTTTTGCTGTACTAAAAGATTCAACATTCATAATTAAAATATGAAGATCATCATCAGTAGAAAATAAAGAATCTAACTTTTTTTGTTGTTCTTTATTTATTAAAGACTGCCACAAAACCGCCTTATTTTCGACATGATTCGCTAAATGTGCTGGTATTTCTTGCTTAAACCACGTACCCATAACTCCCTTTGGGGCTACAATTAAGGCACCGTTAATTTTTCCATTGTCATAAAGCATAGCCATATTATCAATGAGTACTTTAGTTTTACCTGTACCCATTTCCATAAAGAGAGCATACACTTCTTTATTCCAAGAAATTTCAAGAGCATCAAGTTGATGCTGATATGGTTTCGTTTTGAACTTATATTTCATAACTTTCTTTTGCCCTCCTCCCCCCATTTCGATCTTTCTATTTGACTTTATATATCAATTCATTATATAAGTGTCAACATGAAAGAAGAAAATAATAAAGAATCCATAGTTTACGTAATTCAAGAAATTGCAGGAACTAGAGATGGTAAGCCTAAAATTAATATTTTGGGAGCTGGTGAATATGGTAAATTTAAATTTTTATTACCAGAACTTTCTCAAATTATTTTTTCACCAGGACCATTAGTTTTTAAACTTAGAAAACTTTTAAATAATTTTACTGAAAAAGATTATTTATTGTTAACAGGTGATCCAGCAATTATAGGAGTTGCATGTTCTATTGTTTCTGATATAACAAATGGAAAGTACAAATTACTTAAATGGGATAAACAAGAAAGAAAATATTATCCTATAGAAATAAACTTATACGAAAAAGGAGAAATAAATGAGTAATATAGATTTTGAAAAAGACCAGGAAGAAGTTTTAACTCGAACCAAAGAGATTAGATCTTTATCTGATCAAGTTTTACGATTACGTGAACTTGAAGATGAATTTAAAAAAGAAGAAGAATCTTTAAAAACAAAACAAAAAGAAATTGATAGAATTTCACAAGATGTAATTCCCACAATGTTAAGTGAGATGGGATTGTCATCTTTAAAACTTGCTGATGGATCAGCAGTAGATGTGAAACCGTTTTATAGTGCAAGCATTTCTGTGAAGAACAGAGAAGCTGCATATAAATGGCTTCGTGATAATGGCCTAGGGGATATCATTAAAAATGATGTCACCGTTTCCTTTGGACGTCATGAAGATAACAAGGCGGTAGAATATGCTAACCTTGCGAAGAGTAGTGGGTATCAGCCGACACAAAAGTTGAAGGTTGAGCCCATGACTCTCAAAGCGCTAGTCCGTGAGCGTATTGAGGCAGGTAAAGAAATGCCAATGGATACATTTAACGTGTTCGTAGGAAACCGAACCAAATTAACAAGGAAACAATAACAATGAAAAACGAAGCACGAAAAACGGCGTCTATTTCAACAATAGACACAAAGCTTCCATCAACTAATTTATTTGAAGCTGATGCGAACGCTGGCTTTCAAAGTATGTCGCAAGATGATCTTGCGTTACCATTTTTGAAAGTTCTAGGGCAGCTGTCTCCTGAAGTAAATGCGAGACATGCTAAACATATTACGGGGGCAGAACCGGGTATGATCCTAAACACTGTTACAAATGAACTTTATAACGGTACAAAAGGCATCCAAGTCATTCCATGTTTTTATAAAAGAGAATATGTAGAATGGAAGGATAGAGGAGAATCACTGGGCGCACCAGTAGGCATTCATGCTGCAGATTCTGATGTTGTAGCTTCAGCAAAAAGAGACAACATGAATAAAGATAGATTACCGAATGGTAATTATCTTGAGAATACTGCAAGTCATTTTGTTTTACTGATTGGAGACAACCCATGCACAGCATTGATTACCATGAAAGCTACTCAATTAAAGGTGAGTAGAAAATGGAATACAATGATGATGGGTATAAAGCTTCAGGGTAAGTCTGGCTTATTTACTCCACCAACATATAGTCATGTTTATAAATTATCGACTGTTCAAATGTCGAATGATAAAGGAACATGGTTTGGTTGGGATATAAATAAAGTAGGTCCTATTCAAAATAGAGCTCTGTATGATCAAGCAAAAAGTTTCTCTCAGAATATTTCAAAGGGAAACATAAAAGCTAAACATACATCTGATTCTGAAAAAACGGAGTCCGCTCCTTTTTAACGATTCTAGTTAGCTAGAAACGGTGGGGCGGCAGCGGGAGACTTAAACCGCCCCCTATACAGGATAGATTATGAAAAGATTTGCTGAAATATTTAATGGATTAAAGAGGGCTCATGGGTGTACCTATATTAATACTCAACCCGCTAATGGAGAAAAATTAAAAACAAAATCTTTTGTTAAAAGAGAAAGTGTTACTTTAAAACATTACGAAGATCATTTAAACGGAGTGGAACCCACTCTAGGAATTATTCCAATAACAGACGATAATACTTGCATATGGGGATGTATCGACGTGGATAGCTATGCAGGCTTTGATCACAAAAAATTATTAAACAAAATTAAATTATTAAAACTTCCACTAGTACTATGCAGATCCAAAAGTGGGGGAGCACATATCTTTTTATTTTCAAAAACATTTATTGAAGCTCAAATTATGAGAGATAAGCTCTTTGAAATTAGAGCGATTTTAGGATTTGCAAACGCAGAAGTATTTCCAAAACAAATAGAATTAAAATCTGAAGAAGATACCGGTAACTTTTTAAATCTTCCTTATTTTCAGGGAGATAAAACAACCCGTTATGCTTTTAAAGATAATAGTAGCGCAGCTACTTTAGAAGAGTTTTGTGAGCTAGTAAATGTAAAATCAACTGATGTATCGCTCATAGAAGTGGAAAGGCCTCCTTCGGAATTTTCTGATGGTCCTCCATGTATTGAAACACTGGCGGCTGAAAAAATAACAGAAGGAGGAAGAAACGCCGCCTTGTTTCATTTTGCAGTATTTGCTAAAAAGAAATGGAAGAATTGGAAAGAAAAAGTTTCTTGGTTTCATGAGCATTATATGATTGGGGAACTAGATCAAAAAGAAATAGATATTATTAAAAATCAACATGAGAAAAAAGATTGGGGCTATAAATGTAAAGATGAACCGATGTGTAGCCATTGTGATAAAACATTATGTAGAAAGAGAAAATACGGAATTGGAAATGCTCCTACTTTTCCTGAACTTAGCGACCTTCAAGAAATTCAATTAGAACATCCTTATTATTATTTAAATGTAGATGGTAAACGTTTAAGGTTAGATAGTCCGAAACATTTAAGACAACAATCTTTATTTGAAGAAGCATGTATAGCAGGAGTGGGAATGTTACCACCAACTTTAAAAACAAAAGATTGGAAAGGATTAATTAATACTCTTTTATCAAGTAGAGAAATTGTAGAAGCACCTGAAGGAATGAAAACAGAAGATCAACTACGTGAACACTTAGAAGATTATTGTAGTGATCGAAGACAAACTAAACGTAAAGAAGATATTGAAAGAGGAAATGTTTGGAGTGATGAACAACATCATTATTTTAAATTTAGACATTTCTTTCATGATCATTTACAAAGAAGAAGATGGGCTCATGATTATCAAAAGACTTCAGCATGGATGAAAGAATGGTTTGATGCTAAAATGAAAGTTATAGATGCAGGTGGAAAGAGTATAAAAGTTATGTATGTAAAAAAATTTACAAATAAAAAAACAGAATTTAAATCCCCCGGATATAAACCAAAGGACCCTTATTAATGAGAGGAGAACAATTACTTCTTTGGGAAGATGAAAAACAAATTATTTTAGAAAAAGAAAAAGTAGATATATCTACGTTGAAAACATTAAAAACGAGGAAACACCCTTTTGATCTTTTGCCAAAAGATACATATTTTATATACAAAACAGGTGGAATAAATCCTTTTATGAAAGAGTTAGGACCTATATTTCCAGTTATAAAAAATTCTAGCGGAAAAGTATTATCTCAAGTTCCTTTAACAAGTGGCAAAGATTCTCCATATCCACATATAATACTTACAACATATATAAATGGTAAGAAAATTGGTCTCAAATGTTTTCTACATAAAATAGTTGGACTAGCATTTTTAAAAAATGATGATTTTGAAAACAAATATATAATAGATCATTTAGATGATAATATATTTAATTACCTCCCAGAGAATATAGAATGGGTTACATATGGAGAAAATATGAGACGGACATATCTGAGAGGAAGGAGATGAAAACAATTGTATTAGGACCACCAGGTACAGGAAAGACAGAAACCTTACTAACTAAGGTGGAAGAATATTTAAAAGAAACTGATCCTGATAAGATTGGTTATTTTGCTTTTACGCAGAAAGCTGCCAACGAAGCAAAAGATAGAGCGATGAAAAAATTTAATTTAACTGAAGATGATCTTCCATATTTTAGAACGTTACATTCATTAGCTTTTAGAAGATTAGGAATTAAAAAAGAAAATGTAATGCAACCTTATCATTACAAAGATTTAGGAGAAAAAATTAAACTTCCTTTGTCCGTTCCTGCATGGGACAATGATGACAGTCATGCTTTCTTTTCTTCAGAGAGTGAAGAACTTAATATTATTTCTAAAGCTAAACATAAACAAATTAAAGTTGAACAACAATATGATTTAGGAGAACATAGTAAAGAAGTATCAAGAGAAAAATTAATTATTTTAGCAAATGAATTAGAAATTTATAAAAAAGAATATGGTCTTATTGATTTTCATGACATGATTACCAACTTTATTAAGAGTGATAAGTGTCCTCAATTTAATGCAACTTTTATTGATGAAGCTCAGGATCTGTCTAAAGTTCAATGGGAAATGGCTGGAAATATCTGGAAAAAAACAGAAGATTCTTTCATAGCTGGCGATGATGATCAAGCTATATTTAGATGGGCCGGTGCCGACGTAGATAGTTTTATTGCTTTAGATGGAAAAATTAATCAACTAATTCAATCCTTTAGAGTACCTATGAAAGTTCATAAATTAGCGGCCGACATTGTAAACAGAATTTCAAAAAGAATCAACAAGAATTGGTTGCCTTCTAAACGTGAGGGAAACATAAAATGGTATGATAGTTTTGATCAAATTAATTTGAAAGAAGGAAAGTGGTTAGTCCTAACAAGAACTAATTATCAATTAAATGATATTGAACAAGTTTTATATGAAGATGGAATGTATTTTAAAAGTAGAAATAAAAAAAATTATGAAGCAGATCTTTATCAAGCCATTACGGATTGGGAAAATTTGCGTAAAGGATCATTAATAGAACATAAAAAATTTATACATATTGCAGGGTATATGAGTCCTAAAAATCTAGATAAAAATGCTATTCAAGGAATGGCTAAAGAATCTTTCTATGGTATGGATCAACTTAAAAGAGATTATGGATTAAGAACAGATCAAGTATGGCATCAGGCTTTAGATGATGCCCCTTGGAGAAGGGTTGAATATATTCGCTCAATGCGTAATAATGGAGAAAAATTAAATAAAGATCCACGAATTAATTTATCAACTATTCATGGAGCAAAAGGAGGAGAATGCACCAACGTAGTACTATTAACCGATCTCACAGAAAACACGATGAAAGGATATGAAAAGAATCCTGACGATGAAGAAAGATTATTTTATGTGGGAGCAACTCGAACTAAAGAGACGTTGCACATTGTAAACCCTAAAGATATTTATAAAGGATATAGAATATGAGTGTATGGAAAAAACAAGTAGGAGGCAATCATTATACCAAATATAAAATGCAACCTAGTAAATTTGTAACTGAAAATAAATTATTATATCCTGAAGGAAGTGTTATTAAATATGTAGTACGCCATCAGGATAAAGGAGGAAAGGAAGATTTGGAAAAGGCTAAACACATGATCGATATGATTATTGAACGTGATTATAAAGAAGACAATAACAAAGAAACCACGCAAGAAGAATGGATACAAGGGTATCATGACTGGCTACGAAAAAGACATAAAAAAGAAAGATGTCCACATAACTAATGCAGATCCCTTTATTTACCCCTCAAACAGAATGGATTCCTCCGGAGGAATTTCCAAACCTCTCAAAATATAAGGAAATAGCCATTGATTTAGAGACTAAAGACCCTGACCTTATTAAAATGGGATCAGGTTCTGTTACTCGTAATGGACATGTAACAGGAATTGCTGTCGCTGTAGAAGGCTGGTCTGGTTATTTTCCTATTGCTCATGAAGGTGGAGGAAACATCGATAGAGATAGAGTTCTTTCTTGGTTTAGAGACGTCATGAGAACTAACTCTCTTAAAATTTTTCACAATGCTATGTACGACATGTCTTGGATTATGACATTAGGTATACCTGAAATTAATGGAAAGATTGTAGATACCATGATCGCAACCGCCTTGGTTGATGAGAATAGAAAAAGATATGATCTTAATTCGTGTGCCATTCAGTATGTTGGCAGAGGAAAAGATGAAGCAGCTTTATATGCAGCTGCAAAAGAATGGGGAGTAGATGCTAAAGCAGAAATGTATAAACTTCCAGCAATCTATGTGGGTGCTTATGCAGAAAAAGATGCAGAAATTACTTTAGAATTATGGAAACATTTAAAACAGGAAATACAAAACCAGGACCTAGAAGCTATCTTTAAATTAGAAACAGATTTATTTCCCTGCTTGGTTGCCATGAGACATAAAGGAGTTAAAGTTGATGAAGAACTTGCTCATACATATAAAAAAAACTTAGTAGAAAGAGAAAACAAACTTCTACAAAAAGTTCAGAAGGAAACCAATGTAGATGTTCAAATTTGGGCGGCGAGAAGTATAGCACAGGTCTTTGATCATTTAAAGATACATTATGACCGAACAGAAAAGACGAATGCTCCTTCATTTACAAAGAATTTTTTGGCTAACCATCCCCATCCTATGGTTAAACTTATTGCCCAGGCTCGTGAAATTAATAAAGCTCACACCACATTCATAGATACTATACTTAAACATGCACACCAGGGAAGAATTTATTCTGAAATTAATCAATTAAGATCTGATAACGGTGGAACAGTTACAGGTAGATTTTCTTACGCACATCCAAACCTTCAGCAAATTCCGGCACGAAATAAAGAATTGGGTCCAATGATTCGTTCTTTGTTTCTGCCGGATGAGGGGTGTAAGTGGGGATGTTTTGATTACAACCAACAGGAACCAAGACTGGTTGTCCATTATGCATTACTACAAAATATGTATGGAGTTAATGAAGTTTCAAAAGCATATGAAGAAGGAGATGCAGACTTTCATAGTATTGTTGCTGAGATGGCTAATATTCCTAGATATCAAGCCAAGACTATTAATCTTGGATTATTTTATGGAATGGGAAAAAATAAATTACAAGCTGAACTTGGAGTATCAAAAGATAAAGCAGATACTTTGTTTAAAAAATATCATGGTCAAGTTCCATTTGTTAAACAACTTATGGAAGCTGTAATGAATCGTGCACAACAATCAGGAAGGATACGCACACTACTCGGTCGTGTGTGTCGATTCCATTTATGGGAACCAGCACAATTTGGTATTCATAAAGCTTTATCACACGAGGAAGCACTCAGAGAACACGGACCGGGGATTAGAAGAGCTTTTACTTACAAAGCACTCAATAAATTAATTCAAGGATCCGCGGCTGATATGACTAAAAAGGCTATGTTAGATCTTTTTAAAGAAGGAATTATTCCACATATTCAAGTGCATGATGAGTTGGACATTTCCGTAAAAGATGATAAAGAAGCAAAGCGTATTATTGAAATAATGGAAACCGCAGTTGATCTTGAGGTACCAAATAAGGTAGACTATGAGAATGGTAAAAACTGGGGAGATATACATTAGGAGGAAACTATGGAAAAAGTAAAACAAGTTTGGACATGGGCAAAAGCTCATCCACAGACATCTATCTTTATAGTGATAGTAGTCGTTGCTATTTATTTTTTAGTAATCTAAAGGCTATATGAGAGATGGCTTACTTGAATGCAAACATTCCTGTGACCTATGCACAGATCAGGAGAGAATATCTCTATGACCTTAAGGACCACCATGGAGAGGTGGAAGATTGTATTGTATTTGGGTTGGCATCGATTACGGGACGTCCTGTACTCTTTCATGCTGTTATGGAAAATGGTGCGATCTTTTATCGTCTCCCTATATCAGCATTCATTCAAAGAGGATTTAGAGCAGATCAAGTTCCTAGACGTAGACTTGATGAGCTGGAGTTATGGAATTGCTTCAGTTACTATCCTGCTGTTACTTCTTATGATATTTTAGATGGGCAATCCGCAAAATATATAGGAAAAGATAAACAATGGCATCCCGGTGCTTATCTTTTTACAGTTGACTGGGCGCATCCAGAGAGTAATATAGTAGATACGGATCATTCGGAAATTCCGCACGAACATAAGTGCGCACATATATTGGCATTAGATGATGGCAATTATGCAGCTCAACCAAATAATAGATTAATATGGAGTATTCCTTCATTTACCGTGAAGGATGAAATTCCATTTGATTGGAAGGTACAAACAAGTGATTGGAATGTTGAAGATAGTCGGAAATGGAAGACAGAAGACACCGACAAATTCTTCTACAACATTGAGGAGACCAACGATGATTAAAAAGCTATGGAAAAAGTTTACGGAGTGGTTGTTTAAAGGTTTTTATGACTAATAAATGTAAAGGTTGTTTTTGCGATTGTCATTGTTTTGTAAAAGAACATTCAGATATGGACGGGGTATGTTCTTGCCAAAAATGTATGTGCAAATCAGTCGCTCCATTAAGTGATGAGGAATGTGAATCATGCCAATAGATAAAACAAAATGTTGTAAGGTGCATACTGAAGAAAAAGAAAAATCTGGGGAATGTTGTCAGCTAGATGAACAACAAGACGCAGAACAAGCAACATATGAAAATGAAACATACAAGGAGAATCATGAATAAATTATTTCTGGTCTTGGCTTTATTATTTGCTCTGAGCGCCTGCTCGGTGGGTAAAAAATGTACCTATACTCAAGAAGGAACTAAAATATCTTCTTGGTTATGGTTTACAAAAGATATGCCAGCAGACCTAGACAAAAACAATTGTAACTAATATGTTAGTTATGTCTTTGTTGGACATATAACGAAATGCTTCTAATGATAAAATATGTTATGCTGTTTGCTGGAATAAGCATAGGATTAATTATAGGATTCAGCGTGTATCATTATTTATTTATGGATAAGTTTAGTTGTTGTGGAGTATATGGATAAACCTTTAAAAATTTCAGACGAAGCAAGAGTACAAATGCCGATGAAAACGGTAGCCTCTTTGATCGCCATGGTCGCGATCGGAACCTGGGCGTTTTTTTCTATTCAGGAAAAATTAAATCAACACTCAACCCAACTACAAATTATGCAGAAGGATCTTGTAGAAAATACAGAATTTAGGATCAAGTGGCCTCGAGGACTCTTGGGCTCGTTACCTGCAGACAGTGAACAGTTTATGTTAATAGAAGAATTATATAAGCAAATGGATAAAATTCAAATCAGAGTAGACAGTATGATGCACAATGAAGTTAATATAAAAGCTTTAAATAAAGCTGTTAATAAACTACAAAGTGATGTAGAAAAATTAAAAGATAAGCAAAGACAATTTGCTAATGGAGATCAATAATGGAAGAAGTAATTATATGCGTGGCACTTTGTCTCTTCATGAATGGAGAGTTAGTCGAGCACACATACCAAAAATCGATGGCAGATTGTTTGAAGGCCAAGAGGGTTGCGGAGAGAACCATCCAGCCCGAGCGCGTCCAATTTAAATGCGGCAATAATATTAAGGCAAGAGTAGAATACATAGAGGAAAAAGGCCAAACGGCTCCTCGTACACGTATTATAGAAGTACTAGACCATGGCTATAAGAGTGACAGTTATGACGCAGAATCGAGATACTAGTGATAAAAGAAATAAAAACCCTGTGGCAAAAATACTTCGGTACTTCAAAGCCAGCACCCACAAAAACAAGAAAGCCTACACACGTAAGCCAAGAAACTCGAAGAGCACGGCTGCATTCCTTAGTCTCGGAGATTGGTAAAGAAGTCTTTAATGAAAATGTAAAGATGGAATGGGGACTGTGTCCTCATTGCAACTTTAATACTCATATGATCAGCAGTACCATTGAATATTGGAGATGTACTAATTGTCATGAATTGGTGCGTCAATATGTAAACGGTTCTATTCAATATCTACCTTTGACAGAAAAAAGGTTGGGTTATGTCCCGAAAGAAGAAAAGTAGTCTTTACGGTTATACCCACGTCAAAAAAACCCATAAAAAGAGGCCTGGGAGGCATTCCAAACGACTCAATAAAAAGCAAAATTACAAGAAATATCGCGGCCAGGGGAAAGTTTAATTTTTCCCAGCTCTTGACATATATCCTACATTAACCTATATATACCGTAGAAAGGAGAAAATATGAAAAAGAAAACTAAAAAAATAGAGGAAGAAACATCAAATGTTTATGTATTCTATAATGTAATAACTAAAGTAATGTTATTTGTAGATGCATTCACAGTCGACGAAGCGATGCATAAATTTGATGGATGTAATTTCCTTTGGAGAAAACACTGGAAAGTTTTCCTAGAAATAGGACACCAACCAGACTAGTGAAATACGTTATTTTATTACTCGTATTAGAGGGACCGTTATACTTTCCCTTTGATGATCGATTAACCTGTTCTGAACAGGGCTATGAAATTATGACTTCACTCGCGAAGTATCATGAACATACATCCGAGCTAAGACAAGGATGGTACACGGACCGCGGAGATTTAGTGTATGGATTTTACTGTAAATAGTCCCGTTCTGTCAGCAGAATGCGACTTGAACGGGAACAAAAGGCGAGAAGAAACTTCTGGCTACCACATTTTGGCCACATTGTCAAATTGATTTCTCAACAATACACGAATACTTGGTTCCAATTTGATGTTTATTTACATAAGCATAACCCAGCTTAGATAAAACCTTAGCCGATTCTAGATGAGCAGTCCTGGAACACTCATACCAACTATCAAATAATTTAGGATATTTAATAGGCTTCATGCAGGCATTTTCATGGAAAAATGTGCACACCCATATTACCAGTACAAATTTCATCTTGACATCCTCTTAGTATAATCCTATATTATGAACTATGGAAAGTTCGAAATTAGAGCAACTTATTAAATTACTTAGCAGAGAAAATGTTAAATTGAAAGAGAAAGTTGCAATGCTACAAGATCAATTAAGAATTATTCATAATATTAACAAAAAAGAGAAGGAGAATAACGATGACAGATATAACTAAATACAGAAATATTTCTGTGATTCATCAGGTATACAGCGATCTTGAAAAGATAAGTAGAAAGCTAATACCGGGAGTCAAGTTATCTATTAGTAAAACGGTTGAAACGTTAGCTGCAAAAGAAAAGCAACGTCTCAATGGTAAAATTACTAAAGACACTAAATGATACATATTGGAAATCATCAGACCCAACCTTTGTGGTCGAGAGAAGGAAAAAATCCTATACGAGAACTATGGGTTGCGGTCCTAACAAGGGCTATTCATGATGCCTTCGGGCAGAATGACTACACTGAAGCTCGAAGAGCTTTAGCGTGGCTCAAAGGGAGAAGTCAAGATTTCCGAGAAGTATGTGAATATGCAGGAAGAAATCCTGATTATGTTTACAAAAAATTAATTAAACCACTTAATGAAAGGGAGAAATACTTTGAAGACTTACAAAAAGACCCGTTCCACACGGACCCACAAAGCTATCTGCCCTGAATGTAAAGGGAACGGATATAAAAAAAAATATATTCCTTTTATTCAGGTCTGGAAATGGGGTATAGGATACTCTAAAATAGTACAATGCAAAACATGCAAATCACAGGGAGAAATTATTTATAATGAACCTAGGCTGGCAACGGTTGATGGCACTTTTAATGGTCCTGACGATCACCGCTCTACTCTTAACTAGTTGTGCTAACCCTACCGCTCTACTGATGAGTGGTGGAGGATTTGCAATTAGTCAGAATGCATACTCTAAAGTTTATAATGGAGCTGATGCTCTCACTGTTATTACCACTAAAAGATCTATAAAGGATCACGCTGTTGATAAAGTAAAAGAAATTAATGACTAACCTAATCTCGGGCTGGACGCCCCACCGTATTGAAGAGCACCTTAAATGGGTTGCACAACAAAAAAGACTTTCCCGTATTAAATATGAATCTAAACCGGAAAATAAAAAAAAGAAAAATGACTACATGAAAGAATATCTTAAACGACCTGAAGTCGTTGCCAAGCGAAAAGAATATTCTAAAAAAGCCTACGCTAAACATCGTAAAGTTCAACAGAAACAATACTATCATGGAAAGCTTAAAGTAAATAGAGATCCCTGGTATATCAACCAACTAAAGGAGAATGATCAACTACATGCAAGAAACACTGAACGATTCACCCGTACTGTGTCCGAGTTGCCGGAAAAGAAAACTATATAGAAAAGTTTGGGTCACTACCGAGCACGGAAAGAAATGGCAACGAGACTATTTTAGAGAATACCGACAACGTCCTTACGTTAAGGCAAAAGCCCATGAATACTATTTAAAAAGAAAGATTGAGAAATATGCCCATGTATAAACCTTTACCCGAATCACTAACCATTAAAGAAAGTGGAATCGAGGGCTTAGGCCTTTTTGCCAAAGAAGGCATTGGCCAGGGAACTAATCTTGGTATGACTCATCTTAAAATTAAAGATGAAATATTTAGAACACCCCTAGGTGGATTCATTAATCATGCCAATGATGCTAATTGCGTCAAAGTTGAATTTAATAATGATCGATGGCATCTTATAACTTTAAGAAATATTAAAGAAGGAGAAGAATTAACCGTCAGATACACGTTTTACAACATTTGACATCTTGGTCCAAAACTAGTAGAAATGGACCATGAAATCAAAAACAATCAACGGAAAATGTTTTGTTTATCTCGCTAATGGCGATCTAGTCCCTCGGTCTCAACATCCCGACCGTATAGAATATCGTCGCAAAAGATACCTAGAAAATAAACAAAAGGAAAACGAAAACTTCAGAAGATGGTATCAGAAAAATCGAGAAAAAACGTTAGCTCAGAAAAAAATTTATAGAATAAATAATCCTGAAAAAATAAAACAAAAGAATTTAGCCTATATTAATTCAGAGCGGGGATATCTTATGGGCCTGTGGCATGGCATTAATAAAAAGCAAAATCGACACAGAACTAATTTGACCAAAGAAATTTTTTTCAAATTTTGCTACGATCATAAAGAAAAGATGGGTGGATGGTTTTCCGGATACTTTAATCAACAGATGACGATGCAACGATCGGTTGGACGAGTGAGCAGAAAAAGAGTATTATCGAACATGTCCATAGATCGTATTGATAATTCAAAACAATATCAAATAGGTAATCTTATTCTTTGTACATGGAAAGAAAACAATGACAAGGGAGCGATGTCCATTAAATTAATGAGGAGAGTTTTAGAAATTGTAGATAATAAATGATTTTAAAGAAAGAAGATTATAAAAAGTACGCCGATTGTATACGATCGGACCAAGTATCAGCGCCCGAAGTAGCTGAACTGTTTGAAAATAAAAAATTTAAAAATTGGTATAGAAAGACCTATCTCTATCCCGAAGATCGGAAATATGGTAAGCTTAAAACAACGAGTCTATAATAAACTTCGTTATCTTAAAGACCGGGAGCAATGGAAAGAACAGAGCCGAAACTATTACCATAATAATAAAGAAGCTAGGAAAGAATACCGATTAGAAAATAAAGAAAAATTAAGAGCGTATCATAAGATGTATGCCCTAAAGAACAGGGAAAAGAAAAAAGCTTATCGCTTAAAAACAAGAGAACATATGAAAGAATGGCAGCGGGCCTACTACCAAAAGAATAAAGCCATGATTAAAATCAGACGTTATTATAAGGATGAAGCAAGAGCATGAAGGAGATTGAATGAAAAAGATAAAATATCCTAATGTATTAGGTAAAGATTGTTGTAATCAAGCCGAAGCCAATGATCATTGGCGTGGAAGACTCGAAGAAGTAAAAAAAAGACTTGAAGTAGGACATTATTTAACTGAAAAAACCGCTATTAAGCATTCTGAAATTGTTCATTTATTTAAAACTTACTTCCCTTCAGGTAGAAATCCAGAGTGGGAAAAAAGAAAATTTGGATATGGAGTCTGGGGCTATGAGTTTCAATATAATGATCATGATCAACTTCATTTAGTTCTTCTTCGTCAAGGGACAGACCATACCACTGAATCCTGTGAAAAAGTTAAAAAAGGTGAGTTCTGTTTGTGTGAGGTCGCTGCTGGAGACGAAGAGCCTATTTCTAAAGATGCTTTTACCTGTTTTGGAGCTGGTGTTAAAGCTACGAAAAATATAAAGGCTGAGCTTAACGTTGCTTTTAGACGCGCAGTTGATCCTCAAATTAAAGAATTTAGACAACGGATAAAATATTGCTGTGCTGTGTGTAAAGAAAAGGTGGAGCCTCTTGATAGTCAAGTCCACCATAAATATCTCTCTTTTGACACGCTCGTAAAAAATTTTAAAAAATTATATGACTATATCGATGAAGAATTATACTCCAATGTTTATAAATACTGGGATCAATGGTACTTTGAAGAAGGCTGTATTGCTAAGGAGCGATGGATGAAATTTCATAAGGAAAATGCTACTCTCGAACTGCTGTGTAAACCCTGTCACTACAAGGAGAAGGCAGCGTGAAAAAAAATAATAAATACAACTACGTTCAGGCTATACAAATGACGGAACACGGCTCGCGGAGCTATGATATCAGCGGAATGAGATTGCCAAGTGTAACAACAATACTTGCAAAAACAAAAAATCAAGCCTATTTAAACCGCTGGAAAAATAAGGTTGGACATGAAGAAGCAGAGCGAATCAAGAATTATTCTAGCAAGAGGGGTACTTCCATGCATAAGTTCATTGAGAAATACATCCAAGGTACTGGGTATGATGACCTTACTGAAATCGGACGCGAGGCGAAACCCATGGCCGATAAGATTATTGAGATGGGTCTGTCACCGGTTAAGGAATACTACGGCTCGGAAGTAACCGTTCATTACACAGGACTCTACGCTGGATCAACCGATCTAGTCTGCATGCACAACGATTTAGAAACTATTATAGATTTTAAACAGGCTAACAGACCTAAGAAGCAAGAATGGATTGAAGACTATTATATGCAGATTGCGGCCTATGCTATGGCACATGACTATATTTATGGCTCTAGCATTAGACAAGGCATCATTATGGTATGTACTCCTGACCTATATTTGCAAGAATTCAGGTTTCAAGACGATAATATGCGCAAGTGGAAACACAAGTTTTTAAAAAGACTTGATGAATACTACGAAATAATGAGAGAACCTCAAATAAACAATGACGAATTGTTAGCAGAGTTTGAGAAAGCTAAAGTGTGACATATATGTCACACTATCCCTATATAGGGATATGAGAAGTTTTATACATATCAAAAAACAAAACACTTCATAAAAAGGTAGAATAGTAAGGAATTGATGTAAGTGATTGATTTAATTGAATAAATCAACTTACTATTTACTTACTTTTATTACTATTTTACAAATAAGTGAGTAAAATAGCGGTTTATTAGCAGTTATTCCTACACGCGCACGAACCACTATATAAAAAACTTTGAAAAGTTCTGATATCCCTATATACAGAGGTGGGTTATGCATAATGGGAAAAACAGAAAAAGAGAATTGGATAGAAGTGTTCAATCGCAAACACAATCCGTGGATGTACGATGAAAAGAAAACCAAGAAGAAAAAGATTAATAGACGTTACCGAAAGATCGGCGGAAAAATTAGGCTACGCAAAATATAGAATTGAATGGTTTGATATTTCCTCAGATTCAGGATGGGCGAGCGAAAAAGAATTTTCTAGAATGAAATTAGCTACACCTGTGAGTGAAGGTTGGTTATTTGAAAAGGATGAATGTGTTATTAAAATTTTTGCTAGCTATGATAAAGATGAGGATGCTTTGCATTTTGGTGAGCGCACAGTAATTCCTTTATCTTGTGTTAAGAAGATGACTAAGATAAAATAATGGTGAATTGGGAATATCCCTGGAAGGAGGAAAAAGTGGCTAAAAAGAAAAAAGCAAAAGCAAAGAAGAAAAAAACAAAATCTAAAAAGAAAAAGAAAAGATAAGGAGGATATATGAATAAGATTGCTAAGAAGTTAAGAAAGCTTAAAGATCAATTAGATAAGATTGAAGAAAAAGAAGATGAAATTTTATCACAGATTGATGAAGCTATTGATGAATTAGAAGAAGATAATTCTGACGAGTAGTGTGGCCTAAGTCGGAATGGCTTCAACTTTTTTTAATGTTGGGAGCCCTGTCGTTTCTTTGGTGGTTATTGATCGCACTTCCTTCTTTATCTCTTCAATAGGTTTGGCGTCTAGAATAGGAGCGTAGTCATTAATGATTTGTTTCATTTTGGCTTCTAGTTCCTGTTCTGTCATGTCTTCTAGCTTGCCTGTTTTTATAATCTTTTGTTCAATATAAAGTCCAGCAGCTTTTCCTCTGCTTACCTCAGCATTTACAGCTGATGAAAAACTTCCACGTTTAATAGCAAGTTCTCTGAGTTTTGCTAACTCTGCTATATGTCTTTCAAATGTTATTGCATACTTCTTTTGATTCTCTTCTCTTAACTCACCTATGTATTTTACTACGAGAGGTGAATGCCTAGGATTCTGTAATTCGGATGCTTCTTGATTGGCTCTGTTTTCGCTATAGCCAGCAGCAATGGCTGCTTCTCTGCCTGTAGTCTTGCCTTCATTGTAGACTAGGTATTCAGCAAATCTTTTTTGCATTTCAGTTAATCTTTTTGGTACGCCCATGTATTGACTTATAGGGTAATGTAAGGTAAAAGTCAATTATGGATTTAGTAGAGTTATTGCAGAGAGAAATACAGGGTTGGAAAGAAAAATGGGCAAAGTTAAAAGAAGAGAATGTTAACTTGAAAGGGTTTAGAGCAATGGTTATGGAAGAGCCTAAAAAATATTCTAAGCCAGGTATGGGACATAATGGTCCGCCTAGTGAAGGAGAAGAACAAGACAATCCTACTATCTTTGATGTCGCTAGAGATGATTTTAAGAAAGAACTTAATTGGAAAGAAAAATATGTTAAAGAACATAAGCTCAGACAAGAAGCTGAAACTGAAACTATCCTCGTTAAGGGGATTGGAATGAACTCACCTGAGATGAAGAAAGCCAAAGAAAAAATAAAAGAATTAGAAGAAGCATTAGCTAATGCGTTAGCTATTGATGAATCACATCAAAAACAAATGGGTCAATTACAAGTTAGATTAACTGAGGTTGAAGAAGAAAATAAGAAACTAGCTAAACATTTTGAGAGTCAAGTTGAGAGAACTAGAAAAGCAGGAATGTAATGAGAGAGTATGATGAGATCGTTAAGGATATTAAGACTGTTTTGGAAGAGAAGGTTGCCCCTTCGGTGGCGGCTCATAATGGTAGTATTGGTTTTATTAACTTCGCCATGGATACTGGCGTGGCTACTTTGAAGTTATCAGGTAGTTGTTCAGGTTGTGCTATGTCAAAGATTACTCTGCAGCGTGGTGTTGAAACTACGTTGAAACATTATATCCCTGAAGTTAACTCGATTGTAGGCCAAGATGATGAAGAGGCTGCATCACAGGGCTATGAACCCTATATTCCTAAAGATAAAGAACCTGATTGGAAAAAATTCTTGCGTGAGGATTAATGTTTATAGCTGATCTACAAAATATCTTATCTGAATTTACAGATGGTAAAAAAGGAAATGCTATTAAGCATGCGAGGATTTATGTGTCCTTAAATCCTTCTCACCTTGCAGAAATAAAAAAGATTGAAGTCCAATCTAATAATATTATAAGAGCAAAAGAGCCTTTAAGAGTTGTTTTATATCCTCAAAAAGAATCTCCTAAACTAATAATTTAGAATGCATTGGTTACCTTGAAACCAGAGCGAAAATTATACCATGACCTTAAGAAAAATACGCCAGGAATTTCCTGGAATCGCATTGAAAACCTTGCTGGGATTGGTATGCCTGACTGCTTGGGGTACAATGATAATAGGCACTTTTTTACTGTTGAGTTAAAAGTTATTAAAGGGAATCAGATCCGATTTTCACCACACCAAATTTCATTTCATATTACACATCCTGAAAGAACTTACATCCTTATCAGAGCCCTCGGTCAGAGGTCTCTAAAACTTTTTCCAGGAAACGAGATTAAGAAGCTTGTAGCCTGTGGCTATCGTGATGGCTTCTCTGTTGCCGACTCGTGGCCCGGTGTGCTTGAAGCTTTTAATAATATATTCTGAGATGGCTTGGAGCTTGTAGCTTCGTCAACGCATGCTGCTTGTAGCTTATGCGGTTCGCGGGCCTGTGGCTTGGAGCTTGAGGCTTTATCGCCTGCAGCTTGTTGCTTAAGCTTCTTATAATAGTTGGGATGGTGCCAGGCGAAAGTCATTGCCACGCTCTAGTGTTTAGGGTAGGTGATGTTTTTAACATTGCGGTCCCAGCAGTTACGGCATGCCATGCACTTGTTGCCCTGGTCTGAAGCCGGGCAGCTCTTCATCTCAGTGGAGACAGTCGACGTCCACGGCCAGAAGCCGGGCGCCGGTCCGTTTATTTTGGTTCCTGAAATTCTAATTATTAAATTGGGCGGAATTATGTCTGGATCCATGTATTGAAACAACCATGCTTCGCGGGTCGGCAGCCAGTGACTGGTGCCGGGCGTGCGCTTGCATACTTCGAATATGTTCTGGAGATGCTCGGGGCCCTGAAGGTCGCCAGAGTCGTGCCAGCGGAAGTACTCATGATCTTTTATTAAAACAACCATAGCTTCAATCCATTGTGGATGGAGAATGCTTGCAGCTCTACGCTGGAGGGCCTGCTGTACGTTTGGAAATCTGTATCTGCCCTTCAGGGCATAACAGCCATGACACACGGTCCCAGAGATCTGGGCAAGCTTGGAGCCTGTAATACATTGACTGGCCGGCAGGTTGTACGCTGGGCCGGGCATCTTGCTTGGAGCTGATAGCCCGCCGGTGATCTGGCTAGCTTCTTTCTTTAACATATCTTTTTATATTATTTA
>VTLG01004201.1_pt1 | contig 31885 bp, 52 predicted proteins | sample 4694571 | NCBI WGS metagenome assembly VTLG01 (sample SAMN12604809, study PRJNA352737) | marine metagenome | biome: ENVO:00000447; feature: ENVO:00000209|ENVO:00000569|ENVO:01000036; material: ENVO:00002151; isolation source: viral sequences binned using virsorter ...
AAGACTTATTTAGATGTATTTATTCATTGGTACAAAAATACGAAGACAGGCAAAAAATGGTTTATTTAAACAACAAATTTGTTCCGATAGACGTATCACGTTGGAAAGAAAAGTTAAATTGTACTGTAAGCGTTGGGATTGGCAGCGGTAGCCAACAAAGCAAAATGCAAGCGACTGCATCAATCATGCAAGTTTTACAAACTCTTGTGCAACAAGGCGGTATGGGAACATTGGTTACACCGCAAAACATATACAACACGATTAGTGAATACATAGAGCAAGCTGGTTATAAGAATCCTGACCAATTCATATCTAACCCTGCAAACATGCCACCGCCTCCGCCACCACAACCAAGCGTGGAAGAGAAGGTACAAGCACAAAAAGCACAAGTTGAATTGCAAAAACTACAGTTGCAAGCCAAAGAGATACAGATTGACACCATGATTAAAGAAGCAGAACTTGACTTGAAAAAACGTGAGGCTGCTATCGAGATGGCACTCAAGCGTAAAGAATTACAATTAAAAGAGTCTGAACTTAAACTTAATCAAGCTGAATTAGTATTGGAGAGCGTGCAAGAAAGACCAGTTGCTATTGGTAAAACCTAATGAAAGACTTGAATGAGCTCAACACAGAAATTGAAATGATTAAAAAAGATATAAACGACATTAAAACTAATCACTTGCAACACATACAAAAAGATTTGAATGACGTTAAAATAGAGGTATTTAGGTTTAAATATATTGCATACGGAGCAATTGTTGTTTTTGTCTTGGCTACAGATATGTTTAAAGAGTTATTGAGGTTGCTGTAATGGTCGCACCAGTTTTATTCAGACTATTAGCTGGCGTCGTTACACGTAAAGGACACGCTAGGTACTTAGAAATGGCTAAAAAATTAGTCAAAGAGATGAAAGGTACTGGTGAAATAGCAAAACTTACTGTTACACAGAAACAAAAATTCAAAAATGATTTTGTAAATTTTGTTAACAAAACTTTAAGCAATCCTAAAGCGTCTCAGGGTTATCAACAAGGTTTAACAGTAAGTCAAGTCAAAAAGGACATGAAAAGTGCTCTGAAAGAATTAGACAAAATAGACGACATTATTTTAAAAGGTGGATTTCCAACAGGAAGGCAAGGAGTAAAATTAGGCACGCAACTACGTGATGATTTAAAGTATAGTCGTGCAACATCTGCGATTGCAAAAACCAACAAAAAGAAAGAAGTAGCAGCTTATGAAAAATTAGCTAAAGAAAGAGAAAAAATTAATAAGAGTAAAAAATTTAGGAATAAAGTAACCAAAAAATATTAGGAGGAAACTTTTATGCCAATGGGTAAAGGAACTTACGGAAGTAAGGTTGGTCGTCCGCCGATGAAGAAGAAGAAAAAGGACAAAAAGAAAAAAAAGAAAAAGTAATTGACTAAGTTATACGAAAAATCAGAATTAACGCATCATGATTTACAAAAAATGATGCTTAAGTACAGACTTTCAATCAATGAGGTATTCCAAAAAACAGGTATTCCTGTTAATCACATTAAGGGATATCTTACTGGGAGAAGAACTATAACCACTCGTGTAGTGGATAGAATCAAACAGATAGGAGAAGAAAATGGCGACTGAAAAAGAAGAGCAGATTAGAGACGGACAAAATGCTCAAGTAATATTAGAAAATCCATTAGTTGTTGGAGCTTTTAACAAAATATTAAACGAAGGTTATCAACAGTGGATTTCAACTAAGGCAACAGAACAAGATGAAAGAGAAGCACTCTATCATCAACAAATAGCTGCCTTAAAATTTAAACAAGTTTTAATTAACACCATAGAAAATGGAAAATTGTTGGAAGAAGAACGTAAAAAGGAGGTTAAATAATGGCTATACCAAAAAAACCTTCTGCACATAGCGGAATTCCTGTGACTGATGTTAATTCAGCACAGCAAGCGATTCATGGTCTAATGAGTTCTCCTGAGGAGCAAAACACAGAAGACCAAGAACAAACAGAAGTAGAGGAAAATACTTCTGAACAGGCAATGGAAAATGCCGAATCAGTTGAGACAAAAGCAGAAGACAAACCTGATACAGGCGAGTTAACTGCTGAGGATTTAGTTGATGATACTCAGACAGAAGAAGTCGAGACACCTGACACATACACCATCAGAGTTGATGGAAAAGATGTAGAGGTTACTCTCGACGAACTTAAAAATGGGTATAGCAGACAAGCTGATTACACAAGAAAAAGTCAAGTATTGGCAGAACAAAGGCAAAGGGCTGACCAAGAGTTAGCAGCCACTCAGCAAGAAAGACAGCGATACATTTCACAACTTGAACAGGTAACCAAATCGGCAGATGCACAAATACAAAAGTATCAAAATACCGATTGGGATAGACTCAAGACAGATAACCCTGAAGAATATTACGCTAAGCGTGATGAATTTAGAGAGTTGAAAGAAAATAAACGAAAAGTTGAAGAGGAACGGAATAAAGTGTTGGTAAAACAACAACAAGAAACCGCTCAACAATGGCAACAGACACTGGCACATCAAACAGAAGTGTTAAGCAAAAGACTTCCTGAATGGAATGACCCTGACAAAGGTCCTAAGTTAAAACAAAACATTAAGCGTTTTGCTATGGATAAGGGTTTTACAGAAGAAGAAGTTAACAGTTTGATTGATGCAAGGTCAGTAGACGTGTTACATAAGGCAATGCTTTATGAAAATTTATTAGCAACAAAAATATCTAAAAAGAAAACTAAGGTTGTACCTAAAGTAACAAAGCCTGGCACAGGCACTACTAAAGGTGACGTTATGAGTGAAAAGACCGCACAATTAAAACGGAGGGCTAAATCAACAGGGAAAGTAGATGATGCTGCAAAGCTCATTGAATCACTTATGAGTTAGTCCAATACTTAAACTTTTAACAAAAGGTAATCATAATGGCACAATTAACAAATACATTTGAGACTTATGATGCTGTAGGCAACAGAGAAGACTTGCAGAATGTTATTTATAACATTTCACCAACTGATACTCCATTTATGTCAAGTATTGGTACTGGAACTGCAACATTCACTAAACATGAATGGCAAACAGATTCTCTAGCAGCTGCGGCAGCTAATGCTCAAGCCGAAGGAGATGATTCTCCAACTGCTGCGTTGTCAGCTACAACTCGTGTCCTCAACTATACACAGATTTCATACAAACCTGTTATGGTCTCAGGCACACAAGAAAAGGTGATACACGCAGGCGTAAACTCAGAATTAGCTTATCAAATAGCTAAAGCTGGTAAAGAACTAAAAAGAGACATGGAACTTGCTTTAACTGGTAAAGTAAACGCAGGTGCAGGTAGTGGAAACGGAGCATCAGCACGTACATCACGTGGTTTTGAATCTTGGACTACTACTAACAACACTTATGGTTCAGGTGGTTCAAACTCTAGTGGAGCTGTAACAGACGGCACACAAAGAGCGTTGACCGAAACAATCTTAAAAACAGAAATAAAAAACTGTTACGATAATGGTGGAGACCCTGATTTATTGATTGTTGGCTCGTTCAACAAACAAAAAATATCAGGCTTTACTGGTAACAGCACAAGAATGGATATGGCAGAAGACAGAAGACTTGTTACTACCATTGACGTTTATGTTTCTGACTTTGGAGAAGTTAGAGTAATGGCAGACAGAGTTTTAAGAAGCTCAGGCAGAAGTGCTCTTGTAGTACAAAGCGATATGTTTGCAACTGGTTACTTGAGACCTTTCCAAACAATAGAATTAGCAAAAACTGGTGACGCAGAGAAGAGATTGCTCTTAGCTGAATGGACACTGATTGCTAAGAACGAAGCATCATCAGCGACTATTGCTGACTTGACAACTTCGTAAAAAATTTAACTATCCTATAGTTAGAAGGAGGCGGTTTTATTCATACTTTCCGCCTCCACTCGGATACCAAATTAATAATGACCTTGAAGAGGTATCGCTTCGGAACGAGGGTTATTAAAACGGAGAACTTTAATGAGAACATTAAACGATTATTTTATAAGCGGTAGAGTTGCTGATATATCAACAGCAGGCTCAACCTTTGTAGCAGTTCCTGATGGTGGCAAAATAATTAAAATTATGACTGTCTTACAGGGAGCTATAAGTGGTGGTAATGCTGCAATTACTTTTGAGATTGGTGGTACTGCTGTAACCAATGCTGGTATAACAGTAGCACACTCAGGTTCGGCAACAGGTACTATGGATTCATCTGTACCATCAGCACTTAATGAAGTTGCAGAAGATGGTTCTATCGAAATTATTACTGATGGAAACTCTACAGGTGCTAAAGCACTAGATGTAACATTTATAATTAGGAGATAAGCATGGCAACAACCAATTATGGTTTGCGAGTTACCAACACAATCAAGAGGACTGTAAGTACAAGTTCTGCTCAAACAGCAGCAACCAACGCAAGTACAGAATATGTTAGGCTTATAGCAGACACCAATGGTGTTTTTGTTGCATTCGGTTCTAATCCTACAGCGACTACTAGCTCGACGTATCTTGCAGCTAACAATGAAGAAATCTTCAAAATTGATGGTGGTATGAAAATTGCTGCTATTGTAGCTAGTTCAACAGCAAACTTATACATAGACGAGTTGAGCGAATGAGCAAAAAACTCGATAACAACCAAATCTTTCATTGGCATGAACCAACAAAAGAAATGGCTATCGAACATATTGAGGATATACAACCCCTTATTGATTCTAACAAACGATTACAACAAGAAGACCATCACAGAAATGATGAATTCAGGCTCTCTGCTAGAGTGCCTACTACAGTTGTATACGAATGGAGAAACAAGTTTGGGGTTGATATTTTCAATCCAAACCATAAAGAGGCTGTTAAAAAACTATTAAACAGCCCTGATTACAGATATTTAAAAACAACAAATAGGAGAATATAATGGCATTACCAGCATTCCTAGCAAGAAGCATAGCGTTAAAACTTGCAAAAGGTTTTGGCAAAAGAAACAAAAAAAATGACGAACCTACTAGGTTTCAGTTTAATGATAAGAAAAATCCTGATGAGGATGCTCTTAATCAGTTTATCAGAAGAAGCACAGCACTTAAAATAAATCAAGGTAAAAAATAAAATGGCACTAACAACATATTCAGAACTAAAAACAGCTATTGCTAATTGGCTTGATAGGTCTGACTTAGACGATAGAATACCTGAGTTTATACAACTTGCAGAAGCAAGGCACAGAAGGGATTTTAAGATTAGAAGAATGGAAACTAGAGTAACTGCAAATACGATTGCAGATACCGAATATTATTCTTTGCCTGATAATTTTGTAGCAATGCGTAATATTCAACTAAACACAGACCCAAAAACGTCGTTAGAATATTTAACGCCTGAGCAAATGGATAGAGTCAGAGCAGGAAGCAACACAGGAAAACCTAAAGCCTATTCTATTATAGGTAACAACTTCCAACTCAGACCAATACCTGATGCTGTATACGAAATAGAGATGTTATATTACAAATATTTTACAGCTTTATCAGACTCTAATACGACAAACGATATGTTGACATATCATCCTGATTTATATTTATATGGGGCGTTGGTCGAAGCAGAACCCTATTTACAAAATGACAAACGCATACAAACATGGGCTGGGTTCTACGATAGAGCAAAACAAGATTTAATTACAACCAACGAAAGAGACAGACATTCAGGAGTAGCACCAACCACAAGAATTGACTATGGAGCTTACTAATGACTACATGGACCATTGCAAGCACTAGCAGCACTTCTTGGACTACTGTTCCTGAAACCGCACAAGGATACATCGAAACTGAAGACAATCTGTTTTTGATAGAAACAGAAAATGGTGAATTAATACAACAAGAAGATAAAACAGATATTGCACCAGGTAATTGGCAAGATGTACCAGCGGTATCAACAACCACTTGGACAGTACAATAAATGGCAACTAAAAAGATAACAGATTTTACCGCAACCACGACACCATTGAGTAGTGCAGTATTCCCTATTGTTCAATCTAGTTCTAACTTAAAAGTTACACTAGCAAACATAGCGGCTAATATGCCTGACTTAACAGCAACGAGTGTTACTGCATCAGGCACAATTACTGCAACAGGTGGATTTGTTGGAAACTTAACAGGTAATGTAACAGGAGCTGTAACAGGAAATGCAAGTACAGCAACTGCTCTAGCCACAGGTCGCACCATAGGTATGACAGGAGATGTTACATGGACATCAGCAAGTTTTGATGGCTCAGGGAATGTTACAGGAACATCAGCTATTGGCACAGGAGTTATAGTCAATGCAGATGTCAATACGAGTGCAGCAATAGACGCAACCAAAATACACGATGGCACAATATCGAATACAGAATTTGGATACTTAAACAATGTATCATCAAATATACAAACACAATTAGATGCAAAAGCTTCCACAAGTTATGTACCAACTGCAATTACTGTCGCAGATGAATCCTCAGACACTACCTGTTTCCCCTTGTTTACAACGGCAGCGACTGGGGATTTAGGTCCAAAGACAGCATCAGGATTAACTTTTAATTCAAGCACAGATGTATTGTCAGGTACTTTTTCAGGAAATTTGACAGGTAATGTTACTGGTAATACTTCAGGCACATCAGGTTCTACCACAGGTAATGCAGCAACTGCAACAGCATTAGAAACTGCAAGGAATATTGGTGGTGTATCTTTTGACGGCACAGGTAATATTGATTTACCTGGTGTCAATGCCACAGGCACACAAAATACATCAGGACAAGCTGGTACAGTAGCAAGGACAAGAGGTAAAGATTATAAATCAGATTGGGGAAGTTCATCTTCTCCTATATCGTTTGAAGTTAAAGTAATTACTAAAACATCAGCACACCCATATACAGGAGTAGGTTCTAGTAGTGCATATACCATTGATGGAGTTGAGGGTGCTGTATTAAACTTTGATGGTGCAGATACAGGCAAAACTTATTACTATAGGTTTGACCAATCAGACTCTAGCAATAGCACTCACCCATTATTATTTTATTTAGATGCTGCAAAAAGCACAGCTTATACAACTAATGTAACAACGAATGGTACGCCTGGCTCTAGTGGAGCATATACTCAAATACAAGTAGATGAGTACACTCCAAACCTGTTGTATTATCAATGTAGCAGTCATGCCCACATGGGTAATTACATACATCATATTTCTAATATGATAAACAGTAATGGGGTGTTATTTAAAATGCCTACAACTGATGGTTCAGCAGGACAAATTATACAAACTGATGGTTCAGGTGTTTTATCTTTTACGGCAGCAGGTGGTACAAGTCCGACAGTTACAGGAGTTACTCCGTCAGCTATTGGTAATAGTGCAACATCAATCGTTATTGCAGGCACAGGTTTTGTAATCACACCTAATGTAGAATTTATCAACTCATCAGGAGTTATTACATTACCGAATAGTATTACAAGAGATTCAGCTACACAGCTTACAGTTAATGTAACATTACCTACAGATGGCACATATTTTATTAGAGTTGAAAATCCTGATGGTTTAGCAGCTCGTAGTTCATCTGCAATACTTACAGTATCAGATGCACCTACATGGAGTACAAGTGCTGGAAGTCTTGGAAGTGTAGCAGCAGGTGCGAGTGTTAGTTTGTCAGTTGCAGCAACTAGCGATAGCACAGTCGCATATTCTGAAACTACAAGTGTTTTAACTAGCAACTCAAACACACCTGCGAGCACCATGAATTTATCGCTTAACAGTTCTTCAGGAGCAATAACAGGAACAGCTCCTAGTCCGACAAGCGAAACAACATATAACTTTACCTTACGAGCTACAGATGCAGAATCGCAAACAGCAGACAGAGCATTTAGTATAACAGTAACAGTAGGATTAAATAACAGTATAACATTCCAAAACCCATAGGAGATTAAATGTCAGCATATTTAACAAGAACAAACTCAGGAGTAGGCAATAGAAGAACTATGACTTGGAGTTTTTGGATTAAATTTAATAGAGGACCTGATGCTAATTATGGAGCAGCAGAAGAAGCAGTACAGCTTTATGGCGATGACCAAAGTGGTTATCCCTCACACAGAATTGCATTCCACAATGGAAAAGCACATTTCTATTCAGCAGATGATGCTGCACAAAATGGTAAGGTAGCTATGGAGTCAGGAGATATTAGGTTTCGTGACCCTAGTGCTTGGTATCATTTTGTCTATATGCTAGACACTACTGCTGGTAGTGCAGCAACAAGACAAAGGGTTTGGGTCAATGGCATTGAAGCAGAAGTCAATGGTAGTGGTGGTTGGGTTCAAACAGATGCTGGACAAAACCACGATACAGACCACAATGGTACAGAAGCAGAATATATAGGTAAATACCATACAAGCAGTTACTTTGATGGACAGATAGCTGATTATCATTTTATAGATGGTCAAGCTAAAATACATACAGACTTTGGGCAGTTTGATAGTACATCGGGAATATGGAAACCTAAAGGATATACAGGTACATTTACAGGGAACTCATTTCATCTTAAAGGAGAAGATTCTAGTAATTTAGGTTTAGATTCATCAGGACTTAGTAATAATTGGACAGTAAGTGGTACTAATGTTTATCAATCAGTAGATACTCCGAGTAATAACTTTGCAATATTAAACTATGATAGTAATTCTAAAGGTGCAAATGGTAGAATAATTAATGGTGGATTGACAATACTTACACCAACAGGTGCATATTCTTATGGCTCTGCACCAGCAACACTTGCTGTATCTAAAGGTAAGTGGTATTGGGAAGCAAAAGTAGTAGGCACAGGTGGTTATCAGAATATAGGATTTTGTGTTTTTGGAGATTTTAAAGGAACAAACAAAAGAAACTTAGACCCATCAGTACAAACTGATAATTCAGCATGGCTTTTTAAAACTAGTAGTAGTACCAATTCAGCTTACGACCAAAAGAAAGTGGTTCATGATAATACAAATTTATTAACATCATTTGGTCCAGCTATATCTGAGAATGATATTATTATGTGTGCATTAGATGTAGATAATGGTAAGTGTTGGTGGGGTGTCAATGGCACATGGCTAAATAGTGGTAGTGGTACAGGAGTACCAGCAAGTGGCACATACGCTCATGTAACCTTTACAGTAAACCCAAGTGGAGAGGGAACAACACCAGTCTTTTATTCTCCATTACATAGTGTTTATTGTTATGGTTCAGAATGTAAAATTGAGGTTAATTTTGGAGCAACAGGAAGATTTGGAAACACAGCACTAGCATCAGCACAAGCAGATAATGGTGGAAATGGTACATTTGAATATAGTCCACCTAGTGGCTTTTACTCATTATGTACTAACAATATAGCAGATTACGGATAGGAGAATATTATGGCATACGCATCAGTACCAAAGAATAAAGCACATTTTACATCAGTAAGATACACAGGTTCAGATTCAACAACAACGATAAGTGGTTTAGATTTTCAACCTGATATAGTATGGACAAAAAATATGGATAGTGGTTCTACTTATTGGAACTGCGTTGATAGCACTAGAGGAAACACAAGCAATATGTATCTCAACACAAATGATGATGCAGAAACAGCTACGAGAGTGGCAAGTTTTACATCAGACGGTCTTACTCTTACAGGAAATCTTAGCTACACAAATAATGCAAGTGATAATTACATTACGCAGTTATTTAAAATAAATGGTGGTACGACATCATCAAATGGAGATGGTTCTATTACAGCAACAGTACAAGCAAATGCTACTGCTGGAATGTCTGTTGTTAAATATACAGGCACAGGTAGTGCAGCAACAGTAGGACATGGATTAGGACAAAAGCCTGATTACATTATTATTAAAAGAATAAATAATGCTAATGGTTATTGGACTGTTTATTGTAGTAAAGCTACTGATAGTGATACTGTATCTTTTGCTACTGACCCTGAAACTGATTATTTAGAACTAGGGCATAATGCAGCATTAGCAGATGATGCTACTAGATTTAATGATACAGCTCCTACTACAAGTGTCTTTAGCATAAAAGATGCTAATGCTGTCAATGCTAGTGGAAGTGATTATGTGGCTTACTGTTTTGTAGGTATTAAAGGATTTAGCCATGTAGGTTTATATAGAGGTAATGGTGTAAACGATTCATCATTTATTTACACAGGTGGCAAACCTAGAATGGTTTTGATTAAATCTGTGAGTACTGGTGCATGGGTTATGCAAGATTATGGAATGAATTACAATAGACTACAGGGTTCAGGAAATCAATATTTTATGACACCTGAAAATGATAATGCTAAAGAAGCACAAACATCAGGTCAGTATAGTGGACAAGGTGTATCGTGGATAGATTTTAGAGCCAATGGATTTAAGATAGCAACAAGTAATTCTTGGCTAGGAGATGGGTATAAGTATTTATATATAGCATTTTTAGAAGAACCTATTGTATCAACAAACAAAGTACCAGCAACAGCGAGGTAGGAGAAATAAATGGGATTAGAAACAGGAACATATATAGACAGTCTTAACAGCTCAAACCCCGCAGCAGGTGACCCTGTTAATGAGGGTGATGACCATATAAGACTTGTTAAATCAACAGTAAAAGCAACATTTCCTAACATATCAGGAGCTGTTACTTCTACACACACAGAATTAAATTTACTCGATGGTGTTACAGCAAACACTACGGAACTCAATTATGTAGATATTACTACATTAGGAACTGTAGAAGCGTCTAAAGCAGTTACAGTTGACGCTAATAAAGATGTTACAGCTATCAGAAATCTTACTATGACAGGCACGTTAACTGTAGGTGGTAATACGGCAGCTACTTTACAAGCTGTATATCCTGTAGGTTCTATTTATATAAACGCAGCAGTAGCTACCAATCCTGCAACATTACTCGGTTTTGGTACATGGGCGGCTTTTGGAGCTGGTCGTGTAATGGTTGGTATAGATTCTACAGATACTGATTTTGACGCAGCGGAAGAAACAGGTGGTGCAAAAACTGTAACTTTAACAACAAGTCAAATACCATCACACACTCACACAGCAACTCTTATGGGAAATGGCGAAGATGAGCAACAAGATTTGCCTGCTGCTGGTGATAACACTAATCCAAGCAGAACAATGACTACAAGTGCCACAGGTGGTGGTGCAGCACACAATAACGTACAGCCATATATCGTAGTATATATGTGGAAAAGGACAGCATAATGGCAGTATTTCAAGTTGGACCTCCAGCAGGTATGGCAAAAGATATAAACCCTACTGCATTGCCAAACGAAGTATTTTCACACACAGAAAACGTAAGATTTGAAGATAACGCTGCAAAAAAAATAGCAGGACACGATAGTGTATTTACAGCACCAGCGGTTGCACCTTATTTTTTAATTAATTTAACAGGCTCAACAAATTATTGGTTTTATGCAGGAACTGCAAAAATATACAGAACAGACGGAACAACAAACGCAGACGTAACAAGAACATCAGGTGGTGATTACAGCACTAACTTAACTAGCGTAGGTAACTGGGTTGGTACTATATTCAACGGAAATCCTATACTTTGCAACGGAATAGATGACCCACAACTTTACGATACTTCAAGTTCTAAATTTGTTGATTTAACAAATTGGTTAGCAAATACTACTTGCAAATCTATAAGAGCGTATGGCAATTATTTGATAGCTTTGAATATGACTGAATCAGGTAATGATTTACAAAACAAAGTTAGATGGTCTGATACGTCAATTACTGTACCTAGCACTTGGACAGCAGCAGCAACTAACGACGCAGGCTCAACAACGATAGGTGATGATGGTGATTTTATTGTTGACGGATTTCCTCTTAACAAATCTTTTATCATATACAAAGAAAGAAGCACATGGCTAATGAACTACATTGGCGGAAACCTTGTATTTAGTTTTCAAAAATTATTCAACGACACAGGCATACTATCGAGAAACTGTGCAGTAGAATTTGATGGCAAACACTTTGTAGTAGTTGAAGGAGATTTAATTGTTCACAATGGCGTATCGAAACAATCAGTTGCAACTAATTTAGTCAAAAGAGCATTATTTGATGATTTAGATACTAGCAATTATAAAAACATATTTGTTACTCATAACAAGCAAAAAAGCGAAATATGGGTGTCTTATCCAACAGTAGGCTCAACGCATTGCAATAAAGCCTTAATATGGAATTACAGAAGAAACGCATTTAGTTTCAGAGATTTACCAAATATATTGCACATAGCTACAGGTATTGTAAATCCTGGAGCTTCAACTGAAGTATGGTCAGGACAATCACAAAGCTGGGTTGCGTACAACACAACAGAAAACTGGGGTTCACGCTCTTATAATCCATCAGAAGTAAGTATACTTATGGCAGGAACAACTGACACTAAATTTTACAGAGGGGATAAAGGTTTTGATTTTGCAGGTAATAATTTTACTATGACTCTTGAGAGGAAAGGTTTAGTTCTTGATGGCAATACGAATACAGTCAAACAAGTTAGAAAACTAACACCAAGAATGGCAGGAACAGGAACTGCACAAATATCTATTGGTAGTTCTATGTCGCCTAATGGCACATATACCTTTACATCGGCACAAGAATTTAACCCAAACAGCCAAAACAAAGTAGATGCTAGAGCCACAGGCAAATACATAGCAGTAAGATTTCAACACACCTCATCTTCTACTTTTGAATTAAACGGCTACGACATGGAATATGAGGTATTAGGAGAAAGATAATGGCAACGATGGATGAATATTTTAGAGATTTAGAAATGATGGATGGTCCTGGACCTAGTTTTGGCAGACCGCAAACATTAGACCCAATGACTAATTTGCCTGTTGATAAAATGTTTGGGCAAATGACGGACGCAGAAAAAATGGATGTCGTAGAGCCGTTACTCAATTATCACAACGCTATGAACAATGTTTTAATGAGTGGACCTGCTAGAGAAGGTCGTAGCACTATTGTTACAGGGAAAACCGAAGAGGACGTTTATCCTTACGGAACAATGTTTCCAACATTTCCTGAAAGACCACAAACTAATCAGTTTGACGTAAATTTTTATCCTGGCGAAGCTAATCAAATCAATGATTTTTTTAGAAATCAAGCTGGCATTAGTCAAGAACAAACACAAGCAGTTGCAAACGCAGGTGGAGACCCTACAATGCTACCAGGTTTTACTTTACTGCCAACTCCTGAACAAATGATGGATATTAACACAGCTAGAGGTTTGCCAGCCTTTCCAGTATTATTAAATGATATGCAAAATAGAGGCGGATTATTAGATGACGTGCAAATGTTTTACAGGAGCTTGTTTCAATAATGGCACAAGCACCAAGATATACTCCTAATCCTGTACCTGACAACCCTGAAGATTTGCCAAAATATATATTTGAAGAATTAATTAAATTACAAGGAGCTTTACAAGAAACCCCTGTTACATTTATTGAGGTAAAAAATGTTACACCTGATAAAATAAAACAAGGAGATATTGTATATGCAGACGGCTCTAATTTTAATCCAGGCTCAGGTGAGGGCATATATTTTAGAAACGCAGCAGGGAGTTGGGTAAAACTATGATGTATGTATCAGGGATACCATCTTCAGAAATCAACAATGTTTGGGATAAATGTAAAAAATTTATCGAAATGGGTAACAATAAAAGCAAACAAGAGATGAATGTCGAAGACATTTATGACAAATTGTTACTAGCAGATATGCAACTATGGTTAATTTTTGACGAAGATGCAAACATAATATCTGTATTGACCACAGAAATTGTTTTATACCCTAGAATGAAAACTTGTCGCATTGTCACATTAGGAGGCAAAGACATGGATGATTGGGTAGATGAATTTTTAGAGGTTTTAGAAGAGTGGGCGACAGACAATGACTGCGTTGCTATGGAAACAGCATGCCGAAAAGGGTTTGTCAAAAAATTAAAAAGATTTGGGTATGAACACACATACACAATATTAACGAAAGAATTGAAATCTATACATTAGAGGTACATTATGAGCAAAGGAAGCGGTGGCGGTACACAAGTACAAAGAAGTGAGCCATCTACATTACAAGCACCATATTTATCGAACCTTTATCAACAAGCACAAAACTTGTATGACACTGGTCCGCAACAATATTTTCCAGGTGCAACGATTGCACAGCCATCACAATTACAAATGGCTGGCGAAGAGGCAGCACAACAAGCTGCATTAGGACCACAAGCCGCATTGGCTGGTTCTTTGTTACCTGCAATACAGGGGCAATTAGCTGGACCAGCAGCAGTCGCAAACAATCCTTATTTGGCAGGAGCGACTACCGCAGCGTTGCGTCCAATTTTTTCACAAACACAACAACTCTTACAACAAGCAAGACGTAATGCTAACGAGGCAGGTCAGTTAGGCTCAGACAGACAAGCAGTGTTAGAACGTGGCGTTATTGGCGATTACTTACAGAGAGCAGGTGATGTTTCAGCAAATATGTATAATCAAGCGTATGAAAATGCACTAAGGACACAAGCAGCATCCATAGCTAACGTACCAACAGCTATGGCTAGTTTGATGACACCATCGCAAACGCTTACAGGTCTTGGTAATTTACAAACACAAAGAGCACAACAAGCAATCGAAGCTGCAAGAGAAAGATTTGAGTTTGGACAACAAGCACCATACTCAGCACTAAATCAATACGGCAACATTGTTGCAGGCAGCATGCTTCCAGGTACTATCACAGCAGAACGTGGCGGTGGTGGCGGTCTTGGCACAGGCGGTATACTTGGTGGAATAGCTGGTGGTGCAATAGGTTCAGGTGCGTTAGCTGGTTCGTTGGGAGGAGCTGGAACTTTAATAGGAACAGCAGCAACACCTACAGCAGCTGCAACAGGATTATCAGCACTAGGCGGACCTATGGGTATGGCTGCTGGAATGTTATTGGGAAGTCTATTTGACTAGGAGATATTATGGCTGAAAGATTTATAGGCACAAACGAATTTGGTGAATTGTTATTTTACGATGACCAATTTGGCACAACAAGAACACAACCACCAGTAGATGCACAAGGTCAAACTATTGGCAGAGGTGGCATTTTCGGTGATATACAACGAGCACCAAGAGACAAACCTGTTATTCCACTTTTATCAGGTATTGACAAAACTTTAAATCAAATGGGTTTGCCTGACCCATACCCTCAAGCTAGCGTCGGATTTAATCAAGTTTTATCAAACATATTTGGCGATTATCCAACAAGCAATATTTTAGGACCTAACGCTATTGGACGTGGAGGACAATTTGGTACTGGTCTTAATGCAACACAATTTGTAGACCCAGCAGGAGATAATTATTACAAACCACCATCTTTGTTCAACATAGATTTTGGCGGTGCAGGTGGTAATTTTGGACCTTTTAGGGGATTCAGTGGACCAGGACGTTTTACTGATTTTGACGTAAGCACAGGTTATGATGAATTTTATAACGACATGGTACAACGTGGAGCAAATATTATGAGTCGTAGCGGAGACGCTACAGCAGACGCATTGAACGATACAATAAATTTTAAATTAAGAAGAGAAATAGACCCCAAAACTGGAAATTTAGTTACAGGAGAAACTGTTTTATACAGAGATACAGAAGTTTTTGATGGAGGACCAAACGCTTATTTAACAAATAGTGAAATGCTTGCTGCGGCTAATTCTAATGGTTTTGATAACATAAATGATTATTTAAAAACATTAGATAAAAGATTTGTACCTATAGATGTTACGTCTCCAAACCCAGTAGGAACTGGCGTAAGAGAGCAAATAGAAAAACAAGAAATTGTTTTATCTAATGGAACAACAAGATTAGAAACAGACGCTGAGGCAATAGTAAGAATTAATAGTGAAAACGAACAAAAAATCAAAAAAGAAAATGAAGAAGTAAAGTTAGCAGAAAGAAGACAAGGAATTGGTTTAACGAACAAACTTTTAAACATTTTTGGAACGCCGTCAGGGGTAGAAACTTATATGGTAGACGGAGAAGAAATAACTTACACGCCTGGAGACGAAGCAACAGACGCAGCAGATATAGCTTTGCTTAAAGAAAAAGGCATTATTCAAGACGAAGAAGAAGTAGACAGCACGCCGTTGATGACCGCAGAACAAGGTAAAGAGTTATTAAAATTATACATAATGGGAGCTGGGTTATTAAATCAACAAGAAGCAAACACAGGAATGAGAATAGCACCGATGTTTTCACAAAAAGGATTAACTTTGCCAGTTGAGCAACTTTACAAAAAAAGGAGGATATAATGGCTATTACAGATGAAGAATTACAAATGGCTATACTTAAACTGTCAGGCGATGTAGCTGCTGGCAGGTCATTTAAAGAAAGTTTTAGCGAAGGGCAATCTGTTATAGATAATCTGCGTAGCGGTCAAGCAAAACAAACTAAAACTGCTTTAGAATTAGAAAACTTAGCACTTAAAAACGCTAAATTGCGTGAAGAAATAAATCCAATGCAAAACGATGAAGTTTATCAAGAATATTCACCACAAATGGCAGCTAGAGACAAGACCATACACAACGCATACGGAGCATTGGACGACATATCTTTTGGTATTGGAACAATAGGAGAGACTTTTGGAATGCAACCAACTAGATTTACAACAGCTAGACGTGCAGCAGAAGATTTGAACAAAGATATTAAAATTGTTCTTACAGGCTCTTTTAAAGGTAGACCTAGTAATTATCTTTTAAAAGAAATAGAACAACTTTTGCCAACCATCGGTAACTGGGTTGGTGGTGATGCAAAAGCCTTAGAGAGATACCAACAATTAAAATTTAGATTTGACCAATGGATACCTGAATTAGACGGAGAAGTTGATAGAGCAACAGGTAAAACAAAAATAGATTTAATTAAACAAAGAGCCAAAGCAGTACAATTAGGGAAAAGACTAGATAGCGTTATAGCTGGTTTTACAGAAGACGGAACAAAACCAAATGTTAATGCGTATCCTGATATACCTGTGGGATACGAATTGCCTGACACAGAAGAAGGTTTAGCAGAAATGGAAGATATCTTTATGTCAGAAATACCTGGCGAGGAATATAAAAAATGACCGAAGACGAAAGAAATGAATTGTTAGCACAATCAAAACTAGCTGATTCTTTCAATCAATACAAAATTATGGGTGCTAAGTTATTAGAAAAAGGAAGAATTACACCTGAGCAATACCATAACAAAGTTAGAGAATATGGTCTGTATACAGGAGCAATAGACCCAAACAACGAAAACATACCTGAGTCAATAGACGACAATGATGGATTAAAAATGGGATTAGAAATTGGTGGTGCAATAGCTGGTTCTTTGTTATTTGGTGGTGCTAGGCTAGCACATCCTTTAGGCTGGTTAGGTTATATGGCTCGACAATCATTAGCCTCAGGTGCAGGTGCTGGTGTCGCTAATTACTTTTACAACAAAACTATGAGTTCAGCACAATACGCTTCTGACAAACAAATGGAAGAGGCATTAGAACTTGGTGGCGATGTAGCAAAATTCAACGCAGCTTTTATGGGTGGTTTGAAAGTAGGTGGACCATTAATTAAAGGCGTATATCAAACTGCAAAAGGAGCTACAATGTTAGCAGGTAAAGCAGCTGGAACAATACCAGGCGTTGGTGCAGCAGGTAGATTTGCAAATAAAAAAGTGCAGGGTGTCGTTGGCTACATGAACGGCAAACTAGCACAACAAAATATTTTTGCAAATGAACTTATGCAAACTGCGGCAGAGAGAGGAATTGTAATTACAAGAGCAATGACATTTAGCCCTACCTTTAGGTCTTTAGCTGAAGCGTTTTCAAGAATGCCTTTTGTTGGCACGCCGTTGCAAGAGGGTTATGAAAAAGCTATGAAATCAGTCGCAAATACGTTGGTTGATGACATCGGCAAAGGTCTGAGCCCTGAGCAAGCAGCGGCTAAATTTTCTAATAGATTCAAATGGGATGATACAAAGAAAAAATACATTCTTAGTGATAAAAATGGCTATAACCCTGACGCTGTAAATTTAGATGCTTTTGTTCATTTGTTAAGAAGAGCAGATGGATACGAAGTAAACATACAAAAACAATTAGATAAAATGTTTGGTTCTTATAGTCCAAGAACAGGAAGAAGAACCTCACCATCAGGGGAAGCAAGTCAAGCGTTAGCTAGAAATACTTTTGCAAGTTTAAATAACTGGTGGAAAACTATTGAAGGACAGAATGCTCGTAGTAGATATCCAGCAGAATTTAGAAAATTAATGGCTGATGTAAAAAGGCATAGAGCAGGAGAACAAATGACTCCTCTGCAATTAAGACAATTATTTGAAGGCATGAATAAAACAGAAAGACATTTACTCAACAGCATAGATGGTGCTTATGCAGATGATTTATATAGACAATTTGGAACTGCAAGAATAGCTTTGGACGAAGACATAATTAGAAGCGTTAATGCAAACAGAAGCGGAAGGAGGTTTGGTGCTGATTTTACAAAATATCAAAAACTCAGAAAAGAACAAATTGAATTTTTAAGAAAAGCAGACCAAACAGGCATGCTAAGTGCTGCCAATGTAGTTTTTAGAGAGAACGACCAAGCATTCATACAAGGCATAAATACAGCTATGAGAGATAGTTTGTTATTGAAAGCAGTCGGAGGTCCACAAAAACAATATGTAGATATTTTACGAGGAGCACAAAACGGAGAATTTGTCACTTTACCTGGAGCTACGTTTTTAGCAGGCAGAGTAGCACAAGGCAAATCAGGTTCAGCAGGATACGAAGAAGTGTTAGAGCAACTGTTTGTGAAAGGCGGAAGAGCGGAACACGCAAACTTAAAAGAATTAATTGGCACTAAAAATTATGCAAAATTAGCACAAAACGAAATGGACGATTTGTTCGACAGCACCATCATTAAATACATGAATGAAGGCGGTGCTGGTAGACAGGAATTTTTAGAACGTATCGGTGCTGCTGGCACAGCTAAAGAAATGAAAGCTGCTAAAGACAGAATGAATTTAATTTTAGATGGATGGAATGACGCACGCAAAACAAGTGGACTTTCACCTCTTAAATATAAAGACCTAGAAAACTATGGATTGTTGTTATCGTTCTTGCCTGAAAGACCTGCACTCAACCAATTTGTGCAAAGGTCTATTGCTTTAAAAATGGCTGGTGGCGTAAACATCGGTGCACTTACAGGCTTCGTCGGAATAGGTGGTGGTGCAGCTGCATTAGGTGGACCACTAACAGGAGTGGCAACTATGTTTGGATTAAGATTGCTAGCTGGAGTCATATCAAAACCTGCAATACATGACGACATTGCAAATTTATTAGCAAAAGCACCAACAAGTCCTGAAGCACGTGCAAAATTCTTTGAAGAATTAGAAAAAAATCCACGAAGTGCGGCTTTTAGAAATCTTATAAATGGTATGTTTGAAAGAATGTCAGCTGCAAAAGACCCAGCATTAATGAAAGCATTGCGTGCAATGGGTGCAGAAAGATTAGCTGAGGAGGAAAGATTGTGATACCAATGGAACTACTTAGCATGTTAGCTAGCACTGTGCTAGGCGGCATCATGTCTATCATGGCTCAGAAAGGACAAGCTGAACAAGAAAAACAAAAGATGTTGATGCAACGAGCAGGATTTGCAGCTAAACAAACTGATAAAGCTCGTAATGTTTCTGACCCACACACTAAACATACGAGAAGATGGATAGCATTGATGTGTGTATTTAGTATTATTGTTGTGCCAATAGTTGCACCAATATTTACTGATGTAAACATTGCATATCAGATAGTAACTGAGGCTGAAAGCGGCTGGTGGATATTCGGTTCTACTTATGAAACATCCTATTTTCAAGAAGGCAATACAATTTTTATAACTAATTTACAATCACACACAATTTTTTCAATAATAGGATTATACTTTGGAGGCTCATTAACGAGAAAATAATATGGCAAAACGTGGACTTTACGCAAACATACATGCAAAAAGAAAAAGAATTAAAGCTGGCTCGAAAGAAAAAATGAGAAAGAAAGGTGCTAAAGGTGCACCTACTGACGCACAATTTAAACGTGCAGCTAAAACAGCTAAGAAAAGAAAAAAGAAAAAATAAATGGTAGCTAAAAAATACCAATCTAAAACTGGTGGTTTAAACGAAGCTGGCAGAAAATATTTCAAAAGAAAAGAGGGAGCAAATCTCAAGAGACCTGTAACAGGTAAAGTTAAAAAAGGTTCAAAAGCAGCCAAAAGAAGGGCAAGTTTTTGTGCAAGAATGTCAGGAGTTAAAGGACCAATGAAAGATAGTAAGGGCAGACCTACTAGAAAAGCATTGGCATTAAGGAAATGGAAATGTCGTGGAAAAAGTTAAAACCTGCGTTGTATGTACTCGGTTTAATAATCGTTCTGTTGAGTATAGAATCAGCAATATCAGACGTTACTAGCTCAGGCAGCACTACTAATACTCAGAGTAATAATGCTGGGTCAAACACAGCAATTACAGGCGGTTATGAATCATCAACTACATACCAATCAGGTAGTAGTTCCAACACGACCACCAATAACGAAACGAATAATTCTACAAACCAAAAAACAGCAGTTAATACTTCCTCAGCTCCTGCTATGAGTGTATACGGACAGGACTCATGTGTTATTCCGCTTGCAGCAGGAGTAACTGTTATCGGCTTCTCAGGAAGTTTTGGCAGTTATATGGTTGATGAAGCCTGCGAGAGAAGAAAGTCTGTTGCGGTTTTGTCTAAGCTAGGCATGAAAGTAGCAGCAATATCGTTGATGTGCCAAGATGAGAATGTATGGCAAGCCATGATGGACGCTGGTACACCATGCCCTATCGAGGGATTGATAGGAGCTAAAGCTAAAGAGAGATGGATGGAGAAACGAAGAAAAGAATTAACTGGAGGTACTCAAACTAAACCGAGTATGACATGGAATGAAAAACCTATACCTAGCGGCAATATTACTAAGTAGCACTGTATTTGCAGAAACTACTGGAAACTTAATTACTAATGGAACTTTTGAAAATGGTAACTCTAATGGTTGGACAACTACTGGCGAAGTTACTGTTCTTAATGATTGCTGTGGTTCTCAATACGATTTAGAAATAGGATTATCAGGAAGTATAAACCAATCGTTTGACCTAACATCAGACACCATAACACAACCGATGTTAGATAATGGCATAACACTCAACAGCTCAGTCCAAGTGCAGAACGGAGAATGTGGGGTAGCTCAATGCTGGGGAGGTAGTGGACCAGCAGATACTTTTACCATTCAATTACAAATAAAAGATTCTGACAACAATGTGTTAGCTACAACAACACAGGAGAGAACAAATGTTACAGGCATTAATGGAAAAGATTTCAGCGATTCTGTTACGTATACACAGAGTGGCTCTAATAGGGGAGGCATTACTATTAGTGGCACTGACAGTAATGGTATTGCTGGTGGTTTGGGTGGTCCTAACTTTGATAATGTAGAAGTCACTATGACTTATGACCCTGTTGTTTTGACAACAAGTCAAACAGAAACTATAACAACAGCCATCAGCTCAATAGAAGAATTAGAAAACGAAATAGAAATTATACAATTTATACCGATTGAAGAAATAAGATTCGAAGAATACATAGAACCTGAAGTATTAGTTTCTTTTGAAGAATTTTTTGTTACAGAAATTGCAACAGAAGAAATTAATACAGGGATAGTAAATATATTTGAGGAGGTTACTTATGAAGAACCGCAGACCATCGAAACATTCTCAGCAGAAATCGAAAGCTTTGAAACAGAAGTTGAAACAACAGAAATCACAAACTTTAGCGGAGGCTTTGGTGGAGGACCCATTCAAGAAGGGGAGACCCTCGCAGAAACCCTTGAGCTTGGCGGAGAAACTGAGCTTGCAGTTAGAGAAGAAGAAGTTGGAGGAACAGAAACAGAAGGAGTTGCAACAGAAGAAATTAGCGGAACAGGAAATGGAGAAGCATCAACAGAAAACGAAGGAACAGTTGTTGCACAGTCTGAGCAAGAGAGCAGCGGAGGAGTATCATCAGGAGGAGAACAGTCTAGGAATGAAAATTCTGAAAGTGAAAGCGTGGTTACAGAAGATGATACATCTAGTGAAACAGAAACTAAAGTCGTTTCTGAAGAAGTAAATGAAACTGACAGAGAAACAGAAACAGTCGAAAGTGAACAAGGAAGTGAGGGAACTGAAGTCGCTTCTCGAGACAGCCAAGATGCCGAAAGCGGTAATGTTGAGATGGAAGAAAGCAGGGATAGTGAAAGTGCTGGAACAGTTGATACAGCAATTTCAGTAGAGAACATAGAACGCAAAGTAAATCAAACAATTAAAAGAGTAGACCAAAGACTAATTGCAACATCTTTAATTGTTGCTAAAGCAATGTCTAATGACAAAATACTTGATACATACAACAACATAAACACAGACATATTTAATAACCAAGTTTTTATCGACGGAGGTAATTATTATGATGGCAGAGAATTTATTGATACTAGAAATATTTATGCAGAAAATCAAAACATGTATAACGATTCAGTTGCACAATATCAAAAGAATTTGCAAGAAAGTATTGATAATACAATCAGAGCAGAAGAACACTTAAGGAGGATTCGTGGATATTAAAGTTATTACAGGTGCGGTTGGTTTAGTTATTACGCTTGGAGGATTGTTTGTTTTTCAAGGACAATTAATTGAACGAGTAGAAAATTTAGAATCACAAAAAGCACCGAACATAAAACCATTAGAGCAAGACATTGCAATAAACAAAGCAGAGATTGCTGTGCTAAAAGCTAAAGTAGATGAAATCAAAGCTAGGTCAGACAATCCATTACAATAGAGGTAGTTATGCCAAAAAAAATTGACAAGGAAAAAGAACAAAAGTTTATAGATTTTTACTGCGAAGGAGAAACCGCAGGCAACGCAACACAATCAGCAATTAAAGCTGGTTGGGAAAATAACAAATCTATTAGATTTCAAGCTAGGTATCTTAAAAATAAATACAAAGAAGAAATCAGAAAGAAACAAGAAGAAAGAATATCATCTATATCAGGACCAGCAATTACTGTATTGCAACAGTTGCTACATTCTGAACAAGATGCTGTCAAACTTAACACAGCCAAACTCATACTAGAGTTGGGTAATTTTTCATCTCAAACTATCAATGTTAATGTTGATAAAACAAAAGACAAATCTGATGCTGAGCTAATAGCAGAACTTAAAACACTTATGGAAACTGCACCTGACTTAGCTGAGGGAGTTCCTTTAGTTGTGGTAGATAAGCAAGAAAGCAAATCTAAGCATTAATCACCTAGCTTTCTTAATGCTTCGTTTTCAATATCAATAATAATTTCTCTGATTTTAATATATTGTTTTTTATGTTTCTTGAATAACTTTATAGGAATTTTCATAATATGTGCTCTATGCACATCCTCATATATAAACTCACCTGTGCCCTCACAATGAGGGCATTTTTCTAATTTACTATTATCTATTACGATTGTTCCTACGCCTTTACAAATAAAACATTTGGTGAATAAAGTCTCGGCAAGAGCAAGTCTAGTAAACTTCCTAATAATTCCAGGCTTATCAGGCACACCATCTTTCATAAATATTTCACAGGCTCTGTCCATCATTTCATCGAACAATTCTTCATGTGCTGAGCTAGAATCAATAAACTTAGCTAAGAGTATGTTTAACTCTCTCTTCTTTAATCTCTTCTTAGCTAGTAGGTATGCAATATCTTGGGGTGTAAGGGCGTTGTGATTAGCAGATTTAATCTCATAAGATGGGCTACTAGGTAATAGCAATGTTAACAGCTCAGGATTCATTTGTTCTTTTCATAATACTCCAGTAATTCTTCCTGTGTACCATATTTATCTTCCCACGTAAAGTTGCCTAAATAGTGTATTCCTTGCGAACCTTGATGATGCTCAAAGCACAAAGGGATAAATGACTTAGATTTGATACCCATTCCAGCCCCTGTTAGGTGATGAATACATGGTTCTGTATACACTCCGTAGTGTTTTCTGCATACCACACACCCAAACTTAATTGCCTGTTTATACTCTTCTTGTATCTTTTTGTTGGGTTTTTTTGCCATAGAATTATCATTCTACAGTACAGCCTCCCAAAAAAATATAACTAAAGATATAAATATAAATGCTTGTACTAGCTCAGGTAAATCGTCATACGCATACATTATCTTTTTTATTATATCAATCATTTCCGCCTCCATAATTGTCAGGGTTAATTAAATCTTGTATAGAAACCAGCATACCCTCAGATGTATTCTCATCTCCTCCTCTTATCAATCTGCCTTTTCTAGCTATTTTTTTCATGCTTTCAATAGGCACTGTCAGGGTAAAACAAACCTCCTTGCCTTTATAAAATGAGACTACCCAATGGTCTGCATGAGTAGTGGCAATACCGCTAGGCTTACCCCTCGATTTAAATTCAACAAAAGTATTGCCTGTCTCAACCCATTGGTCTCTTTCAGCCTTACACTCTGTCAATCCATTAGCGATGTCAGATACAACCTTGCCGTAATATTTCTCAGATATTAAACCAAAATCTAAATCAAACTTAAAATCGTTGTTATGTTTCAACCTAACTCTCCATAAAGTTTCTTCTCTCCTCTAATATTAGCGGATTTTGTCCTAAATAAATTACAGGATTCAGTAATACTGGCTATCTCATGCCTCAAAGATATGTAATCTTTCTTCTTTTCTCTTATCAAATCTATATAAGCTAGCACCTCTTGATGTGTTTCAGCTAATGCTTCTCTATCCCTGACAGTCATGCCGCTATTTTGATATTCTAAAAATATTCTAGCTTTGGTAACCTTCATCATAGATTCATAATATTGGTAATCAGATTCAGCCTTAGCTAATAGCTTCCCCAAATCTCTTAGCTGTGAAACAGCTCGTTCTAATTGTTCTTCGCCCAATCTAATCATCTTTGCCACCTCTCAAAAGTTCTGTGTAACAATCTTTAGTTATAGGTTTCCACCTACCTTTAAATTCTGTTATTTCCTCAGTAAATTTGGGTTCATTCAACTCAGGGGTATTATGAGTTTCCTCTTCAGTCATTTCATCTAAGTCAACAAACCTAGAACATTTGCCAGCAAAATACACACCACCAAAACTAAGTCTTGCATACTCACACGCATAAGGGTCGCATAATTGGTCTACTAACCAAAAAAGGTCAGGCTCATTTTTGCCAGCATATATTCCGACAAATTCCTTGTTTTCTTTCAATCTCACAACATAAGTGGTCATTTTTTTAATACTCCTATCAATTTTGTTTTTAAATCATCAGGCAACTTATCATAGTTATCGCCTATCATCTGCTGTTTGTAAAGGTTTACAAATACATCTTCTTTCTTATCTGTCTCATATTGAGGCAATTTGAGCAATTTATTTCCGCCTAGTTTGTTCCAAACGCTCTTAGCTACGTCATCTTTAACGTCTCTACGCTCAAAAAATTGATTGTATAACGCTCTAATAGACACGTCTGATTGTTGCAGGTATTTAGTAAGATTCACAGGAACTTGAGGTTTCCATTCACCAATATCAGGGTCATTAGTATGTGATATGAAAGCAGCCATAACAGCATCAACGCTGTAGTGTTGCAAACTAACCCATAACATTAATTGTTGAGCAGTTGTCAGCTTAGGTTGTTTAGGATAAGTGTCATCAAATAACCTTATCAGTTGTTTAAACTCTTCTTTATTCATACTTTATTTATATATATACACACATATATGTATGTGTATTAATATATTTATTTATTAAATTATATATAATTATCATATATTAATAAAAAAATCAAATCAATACTTGATTTAATTATATTAACATATATAATTATATTATTATGAATAAAAAAGTTGAAAATCTTTCAGGTAGTAATGAAAAACCTGACATAGCTATTAGCTATCAGACTGTTTGGAACACTTTATCAAAAGTGGACTTAACAGGTAAAACTGAAAAAAAAGGACAGTTTACTTATCTTAAATGGTCTTACGCTATTTCAGAGATGAATAAACATTATCCGCAACATCATGTAACATTTGATGACCAAAACAATAGATTTTATGAGGATGGCTCTCAAGAAATATATTGTCGTATTGAAATAGATAATTTATACAAAGAAATTTGGTATCCAGTGACAAAATCTGATGCCAAGACACCTTTGATAAAAGCTGGTTGTTTTGACATGAACACTAACAAAATGAGAGCAATGGTAAAATGTATGTCTTTATTTGGGCTAGGCATTTCCATTTATCATGATGGTAGTACAATTATGGAGGGCAATCCTGCCGAAGTTAATGTTACAAACCCTGTTTTGATAGCTATTAGAGACGCAGAAAAGCAAGAAGACACTATATCTACTGCATTTAAGAACAAAAAACTAGTAGATAAGCAAGTTGATGAGAGGGAGTTTGGCACAGCTTTACAGCCTGAGATAAAAGAAACCGAACACCCACACATATCTGATAATCTGAGGACTTCTTTGTTTAAAGATTATGCTTACGGACTGACTTACAAAGCTAAGAATGACTGGAAGATGTCTCCAGCTAGTAGGATGAAAAGACTACAAGCAGACATAAAACAAGAGGACATACCTCTTCCTGATAGAGCCTTAGCTAGTGTTAAATATGGTACATACAACGAAAGATGTGGCATAGCTAAGTGGATGTTAGTTAACCAAGAGCCATGTTTGTATTATTGTGATAAGCAAGCTAATTGGACAGTACAGGACTGGATGAACACTAAGGCTGACAGAAGTATTGCTCTAAGTTGTACCCCTGATGGCATGACTATGGACAAGAAAGGTCTTATTGAAATCAAATGCAGTTCACAAGGAAATGCTAATTATGATGAGTTTCCTAGACAATATCTTCCACAGATTGCAGGTCAGTTAATGGTACTTAAAATGGCAGAGCCTGAGCTACCATTAGAGTATGTTGATTTGGTTAATTGGACACCAACACGCACAAAAATATGGAGATACACAAGAGACATGGATTATGAAAAGAACTTAATACAAAACCTTGAGGACTACTCGGAGGCATTGATAGGTAATAAAGAATTACCAAAGAAACCAATAGCTTACGAAGGAAACTTAATACAAAATGTTAAGTTAATTTATGATGAGGCAAATAATGCCTAAGCCTGTTGGCTACACAAAGGATGAGGTTGACATTTTAGTTGACCTCATCAAGAAACTAGATATAGGAATTTTGTCGCAGAGGGAATTTATGCTCGAAGTTGACAAGATATACAAACAAATAATGGAGGACAGAAATGATTGAGTATTTCAATTTATTTATCAACAAAGATATCAAAGATTCAGACGAAATGAAGGCTTTGATAGAGTTGGTTAAGAAGAAACAAGAGGAAAGCGGCAAAAAACAGCCAATATTTAACAATAGTGAGGCTACTGACACAAATTCACAGAACAATGACCACAAAACTATGGACATATCTGTGTTTATCAATCAGAAAGACAAAGGACCTTACGCAACAGTTAAGCTGGTAGGTAAGGAAGAAGACGCAAGCCCATTTTAAGGAGTAAAGATGACTTACAATAAAGAGTATTATGAGCGTAATCGTGATAAACATAATGCCAAAACAAGGGCTGATTACCAAAAACATAAAGACAAAAGGTTAGCCTCTGTAAGAGAGAAAAGGGCTTCTCGTACAGAAGAGCAGAAGGAACTTGATAGAGAGAAAATGAGAGAGTATTATCATAAGAACAAAGATAAACTCAACGAATACTCTAGGCAGAGATATGCGATGACGAAACAGAAATTAGCTGAGGCAGATAAGCTGTTAGCTGAGAGAGAAAACACACAGGAGGATAATGATGAAAAGTATGATTAACACATTTCCATTTAGCTAGTTTTTAAGTTTTTCACTAGCTAGGAGGGTAGTCGTCCACCCACAAATCAAACATATCGGCTACCCTTTTTGTTAAACATGTGTAATAACAATCAGTAAGTCGGCGAAGGACACAAATGCCGCTTTCTTATTAGCTTACATAGTAAGAATACAGCGTTGTATTGGATTGTGGTAACTACACAAACGATGACGGAAGGAGATAAAAGACGTACCTATCCGCACACACACCCTGCTTATATATATTTGCAAATTTTTTAACCGATATCCCCCAGCTAGGGATAAAAGTTTTTAATTGATGTCCCCAAAGTTTTTAATAGTGTTCCCCCAAAGTTTTTAATGCGTCTCCCCAAGATGTTAGCTAGGGCATATTAAAGAAGAATTGTTCCACGTGAAACATCGAAAAAATTAATTTGCTCTTAGCTAGATTATTTTATTGACATAGTTAATTAATCATGTTAATATGATTATACAAACTAACTTATAGGAGAAAAAAATGGCAAAGTTATTTGATACAAGCAAAAAGTATGAAGTCGAGTTAGATATGGCAGAGGCTCATACAATAGGTGAGGCTCTAAGGCACTACAGTAGTGCTTTTAGAGGAGATGGTGAAGACTATATTAGTGAACTGAGAATGAAAATAAACACAGTTTACGAAAGATATTCTTCTGAAATTAATAGCAACAAATAAACAAACAGGCATGGGGCGGCTTCTGTCGCCCTTAGCCAGGAGTAAAAAAGTATGAAAACAATAATCGCAAGATACGAACAGTACCTAAAAGCTAGTGGCAAGAAGTTAAAAGTTGTTCTAGCCGAAAAGCTAAGAGGGTTACAGGTGCATTCTTATTTATTCTTATCAGAAACTGACAAAGAATGGATAATTCATCCAGCTATTCTGATGGAAGATGGGAACGTCAGCACAGGTAACGGAACATATCTGTTTAAGGATAGATATTCTTATAAAGAGGCAAAAGAAATCTTTGAGGGAAGATTATGATAACCTTTCCATAACTGTAAGCTAAGGGGGTTGAAGTTTTTAAACTTCTTCCCCCAAAGTTTTTAAATCGCTTCCCCAAAGGGGCATACACAAAGTTTTTAAGGGGCTTCCCCCAAATTATTCTTTTTTCTCTTAGCTAGGGGATTGGCAAGAATTTCCCAATCTATTTTTCTTTTAGCTAGCAGGATAAATAAATAAAAAAAAGTATTGACATAAATAATCACTATGTTAATATAATTGTACCCAGCTCAGTGGGTGAGCTGAATAACCTAACTATAGGAGGCAGATATGGACAACATAAATGTCACTAAAGACGAATTCGAAAGATTCGTCGAGGTTCAAGAATCAGGAGCGGTGAACATGGTATCTAGCCAAGTCCAAGACTTAGCTAATATATCAAAAGATACGCATATGCTTATCTTAAAACACTACTCTGAGCTTGAGGCTCAATACTCTAGCTAACAGTAAATTAATTCCTGTTAGTTAGGAGGAGGGAGGTCAAGAGATTGGCTTCCCTTTAAACTGGGATAGATAGGATAGGCAACACTAACTGTATAGCGTGAAAACAAAACCTATCTATCCTTAGCTAGCAGGCAAACACAGGAGAAAGTAAAATGCTAACAGAAAAACAAAAACAGATATTAGATTTATTAGGCAATACCTTGTATCAATATATGGAGAAAAAACATATTGATAAAGATTGCTCTGAAGAAAAGTGGAATAGATTCGTTGAAGACTTTGGCGGTGTCTTTGCTGAATTAACTAGCGAATTAGCAAGAGAACTTTACGATGAATTTAATCAACAGGAGAAAAAGTATGAAAGAGAAAACATGTGAAGAAAGAATAGATGAAGCCCTAGCTGACAGGATGCAGGACTTCCGAAAAGGCGAACTTGAGGGTTTGTGCTTTGATTATGTCGAGCCGTTTACATTTGTCGAACAGCCAAGAGGCTACCACAGATGGCAGCTTAGCTGGGGCGGTCCTTCTGATGAGTTCAGGCTCTATTCAGACGGAACAGTTCATTACCATTTTATGGATTGGTACGATGGTGCAAAAAGATATATAACCGATAACGAATTAGTAAGTTATATGTTGAATATGAAAACCTTTCCATAAAAGTATTGACATTATTATTAATTATGTTAATATAATATTATAACTAACAGAAGAGGTAAAGTATGAAAAACACAAACAAACAAATATGGCATTACACTGACAACAAGGGTAATACCAAGAAGAAAAAACAATGCGAGCACTGTGGTTCGCCTATTGAACCACAATACCACAAAGGAAAAGTATTCTGGACAATTGGACACGATGGTCGTCCTGTTTGCGATGGTAGAGTTTGCGATGATTGTAATGAAAATGTAGTCATACCAGCTAGGCTAAGAGCATTACAAAGCTAGTAGCTAAGGGGGAATAAGTTTTTTTTCTTGTTCCCCCAAAACTTTTTTTAGCCTCCCCCCAAGAGGGTACACACATAAATATAGGTGGTAGCTAAGAGCGGTTGTTCCACGTGAAACATGAAAATTTGCTATATATATAGTATCACCATAATTCATTAAAATAATACTTGATTTATTTGTTAGTTGGTATTAACATTATAAATAAGAGTAAGGAATGATATTAGACGTCTTACTTTGCTGAACGGCTCAGGATACAGTCGGACATCGGAGGACATAGCGACCAATGAGGATACTTCTACTAAGTTAAAGCACGCTCTAACAATCAACTAACAATGGGAGAAAATATTATGAAAATATTAGAACACGTTTCACGTGAAACAATACCTAGCAAGTCTAACCTTGATGATATGTTTGTAGAACTTATCAAAGAGCATAAGGACAAAAAGACGATAGACTTTCAATACTTTGAAATTCTTGCACTTAAAATGTTGTTAAGAGAAACATGTAGACATGATGGACTATTAAATAAATATCCATTCAATCTAACAGCTAAAGAATCATATGAAGATTTTGGCTCACAGATTGCTAACACTATTAACAACACGATAGATAACGTCAATCATTTTTCAAACCTTGAAAGTACGCTAAGGCTACTAGATAAGGTTGAAAATAAATAACTAACCGATGCTAGCTAGTTAACCGCTAGCTAGCATCACTAACTATAGGAAACAATATTATGACAAAACAATTACAACTACCATTTTCATGGTGCAAACGCACAATCATGGATGCTGTAGGTAATGACATATTCACCGCTATCTTTATTAAAAAAGATGGTAGTGAACGTAAAATGGTTTGTAGGTTTGTCCAAGATAAGGGCGGACTTGCAATAGGTGAACACGATAGGATACTAACAGTCCTTGACATGTCACTAGCTAAGGGTGCTAGTAATGCGTATAGACGTATCAATTTAGATACACTCAAATCTATAAAACATGCTGGCAATTTATATAACTTCTAACATAGGAAAATAAAATGCAAAATATACAAAAAGGAAATGAGGACGCACTCAATACAGACGCTATCAAGTTTGATATTGAATTACAACCTCTACAAACTGTCGGCGGATTAGCTGTCGATGAAACTAACCGCAAAGCTATCGTCGATATAACCAATGGTCGTGTCGTCGGCACTTGCGGTAAAAACTACAAGCCAACAGCATTCTATAAAGTATGCGAATTGGTTAATCATGGACTTAGACAATCTGACATTGATTTAACTGACATAGTCGTTGAAGATAATGTTTATGATGGCGGTTCTAAATTCCATAGGGTTATTACATTCCCTAAAATCCAAAAGTCACTAGCTAAGAAAGACGATATCATAAGTCTTAAATTAGATATTCATTCTAGTTTAGATTTAACACGTAAGATATCATCAATCTTTAATGCGGTGCGTTTATGGTGTAAGAATGGTTGTGTCACTAA
>VTLG01009466.1_pt1 | contig 31879 bp, 39 predicted proteins | sample 4694571 | NCBI WGS metagenome assembly VTLG01 (sample SAMN12604809, study PRJNA352737) | marine metagenome | biome: ENVO:00000447; feature: ENVO:00000209|ENVO:00000569|ENVO:01000036; material: ENVO:00002151; isolation source: viral sequences binned using virsorter ...
CTCGGTGTTGCAGGCAAGATACCAGGACTCCGATCTGATATGGTTGGAGGACAGTGTGGCCCACTGTGAGGCAGGCACACTGGCGGGTATGCACAGCATCATAATGGATCATGCATACAATCGTGCATGGCAAGGACCGAGGATACACACATGGAAGGAGTTGTATGACACCACACAATAGAGCAAAACGGGGCGACTACGCACCCACGGTGCTGATGCCTGGAGATCCCAACAGGGCCAGATGGATAGCACAGAAATATTTCGACGAACCAAGACTAGTGAACGATGTGAGGGGAGCATTGGGTTACACCGGCACCTACAAGGGCACACCAATCAGTGTGCAGGCGGGAGGCATGGGCATGGCATCCACCGCCATCTACGCACAAGAACTGTGGGACCTGTATGGTGTGAACACCATCATACGTGTGGGCAGTTGCGGGGCAATAGATCCCTTGCTCCACGTCGGAGACGTGGTCTGCGCCAGCACAGCATCCACCGATGGCGCCATGTTGACGGATCAGAAGGCACGTGCCACTGAAGCACTGTTGCAACTGTATGCTGATGCAAATCCCGGTGTGATCGTGGGAGACATATTCTCATCTGACTGGTTCTATTCACCGAAGAAGGATTGGCACAAAGACGTGGATTCCATAGCGGTGGAGATGGAGACACACGTGTTGTACAGACTGGCACAACGACTGGGGAAACAGGCGTTGAGTGTATGCACAGTGTCGGACCATATCACCGTGCCACAACGGGCCTACACTGCTGATGAACGTGCAGAGCGTACATACAGCATGATGAACACCATCTGGAATATACTCCATCGAGTTTGATACGGAAAGATACAACGTAAGACACACACCATCCTCCACCACCTGCGCCGGACGGGTACCATTGTGTCACCATGCCCCCACGGTGCCCCAGAGACTGACACTGTACCCACTACCAAAATTTTGGTTGCATACCGATTGACACCGTACATCAATGGTGTTATAATGTATTATACAATGCCTCTCGCCATGACTCACCAATCTCGAGACTGTTCACCACCATACCTAACAGAATTGACACCATTTGAATGGTTCAGATACCATCGATTTGGTTGATGTTCTGGTGAATACGGTGCCTCACAGGATGGATCACCCCTGAAAGAAAGGTTTTGACATCCTTTGAACCGGGGTCCTCTTACTAATAAATGCCATATCTCACCACTCCTGATGGTTCATATGGTGTCTACAATGTGGATTAATCTTCTATGTCTGGTTCGAAATATCCCATGTTTCTCTGCTGTCCACGTCTCATCTTGCCCACTCTGCCAATGGTTCTAACCACTTTTGCACCAGGTGTTTGAGCGACAATACGGTGTTCCACGCAACCCAAGTGTTCATTCACTGTTTGATCTATCTGTTCCCATGAATCTGCTGTTTTCACTATGATGAATATGCACACGTGTACACTTCGCTTGATTGTTTTAAAGTATTTGGGTATGTCATCAACGTCAATGGGATTCAGTCTGAATTGATGTGTGTAGGGTTTTTGATGTGCAAATTTAAGTGAATGTTTCCAGTTGTCGTTGTCCTGCCATTCTCTTGTCAGTTTCAGTATTTGGTCAATGCCCTCATCTGCTGTGATGCCGTTGATCCTCCTGGGTGTGGCAGTCACTTTCAACCAATCCAGCACGGCAAGTATCAGTTGGAATTGATTCGGTTGTTGCATATGAATATTTATGGAGTGGATTCTGATGTAACAAGAATATAGATTTTCCAACTATGTCTGGACAGAATCCACCCCTACGTTAGGAGTAAACAAATGTCAGTTTCCTGATATTGTTACAGAAATATTTATGTCTTGGTGTGGGGGATTCCTGCCACTTGTGGTGATGGCACGCAAAGGATATCATGGCAGATAGATGTGGACCATCACCTGTATTATTTACAGTTCGAACTCCTTGCAGTGTGTGGATACTGAACTGCGTTCAGTATGTTCGCTTCGCTCACTGTTCACTTGAATCTGATTGATTGAATAGACGGAACCTATTGCTAGGATTCCATCTATGTCTCTTGAATCGTGTCGACTGAATGAGACCGGAAGCAGGTGTTTGTGACCACACACTGGGACTTTGGCCTCTTCCCTACCTGCACCAACCATGCTGTCGCATCAGCAACCTCGTTCCTAGTGTTGCTGTGTTTGTGTGTGATGTGCCTGTGCATCTTGGACTGATGTTTGTGAGGATTTGCAACCTGTGTCCGTGTGTCTGGGGATGCTATGTTGCCTGTGTGATTGCCTTGTTACGCAGTTATATATGCGGCGTGTGTGCTATATGGAGTATAACTGGGTCAACACGCCGCATCTAGTTGCAAAGTGTGTTTATTGTACAATCTTTTTTGGTAGTTGTCAAGTGTGATCCCGCCGAGTCAGGTTGTGAAATAGGACTGGGACCACACTTTTAAAGGAAACAAATGTCTGGGTAGATCATTTGTTCAAAAATATTTATTAAGAAGCACTGTCCCAATATTGTGGTTTGAGTATCACACCAAAGGGTGTACTGCAACGCCTGTTGCCACATCTTATGCGCCATGTGACCTGTTTGCTACGGTGTCCGTATGTTCTGTAGTAGTTGTACCTGAGATTGAGCGGTCTTTCTATGCTGAAATGTGTGCTCTTGCATTTTGGACAACACTTGATCTCGTGGAATGAATCTGGTGTGTAGTGTGGTCGTTTTTTGGTAAGTCTACCGCGTTCTTTGTAGTATGACATTAAATTTTGAACAATATCATGGTGAGAAATGCCAAAATCGTGACACTAAGGCCCATTAGGTACCATTGGTACATTTGGATATGGTGTAGATGGTTCTTCAACATCTTATCCAAAATACGTTCAATTTTGGAGATACGTTTCTCCAAACTGTCCACAATATTTTTCATTAGTCTATATTATCCGTTAGTTCTATACGTTTCCAAGACGATCCTGTGTACACTGCTAGACATGGTTCTGACGCTGAATCCGAACCTCCATCCGAACAATATGCAACATCACCTTCTGCCAGATCCGAACGTCCGTTCAGTTCCGAAACTGTTTGTGGTGCTAGATTTAAAATTTCTTCTAACTTTACTTTGCCTGTGGCAGGATCCAATGTAAGATTCTGTGACGAAGCACTGTTGATCTCATCTGGTAATTGTGTGGCAAGTATTTTGGTACCACTGTCCAGACCTGCAACACCATTTGCTGTGTTTCTGCCGTCTATGACTGCTTTGAGTTCGTCAAATGCCGCTTTTATATCTGCACGTGCCGCCGCTGGCGAATCTGTGCCTTGATCTAAATTACCTGTGTCTACGTTTGAACTTGTTGCCCATCCCATAGTGTTTCTCCTTTGTTTTTATTTATAAAATTGGTTGCAGTATACAACTAATCTTATCTCTTTGTTTTGCCCGTGTAATGACGTCTACGAGCGACTAGCACACCTTTTTTACGTGAAGTTGGTGCTTAAACTTGCGTAGTATCTGCCACCTATAAAACTGATAGTCATTATATCAATTGCATTGGCACTGGTACTCAATGTGTTAATACCTCCAGCGAACAACATTCTACCTGCCGAATCCAAATCTTCTGTGAAAGTTCTGTTGCCTGTGCCATCTTGGTGTATGATCAATGTCAATGTTTGTCCGTCTTCTTCATTGGCAAATCCTTGGAATGTTGTATTACCTGTTAACGTTACTTCCATTATGTTACCATTTGTTTTTACGTCGGGTGTTAGGTTAGCACCATAAGGCAATTGAAATACCTGTTCCTTGTACCTCATACCTGCCTTGATGTTCAATTGATCCGAGGTGATTTCAATTTTGTCCAAACCGGTGTCGGAACCAGCACTGTCTTGGTTGGCAATCATTAGTATTTCATTTTGGGAACTAACATTTGTTGCAAAATGAGTAATTCGGGCGTTTAAGCAATCAAAAGTAATTCCATGATTTACAACTGCGGCACTTGTTCCACCAACCACCACAGCGATTGACCCTTCGTCTTCTAATCTTAAGGAACCACCAGGACCTAGTTTACTAATTTTGAAATCCTGGTTAAGGTTTGTATTGGTTTTTATACTGAATGTATCAACATCTAAATCTGCTGTTAAAGGATTTGAAACTGTGCCTGCCGCACTGTCTATTATAAAAGGTCTACCCGCCGAATCCGCATTTACTGAAATATTTGGACCCAATCCTGCCACTTCTAATCTTGAATTTGTACGATTGTAAATTAAGAGTGCGTGTGGATCTCCATCTATTCCAGTTGCGTCTATAAAGTCAACAATGTCGTTGACTGCCTCACTCATCGTGTTGAGTTCTGGTCTAGACTCTTTTATTGAATCTGTATCGTTGTCAAATTTGCTTGAATCAGGTTTATTTGTAGGCCATGCCATTTTACGTCTCCACTATGCTACCCGAATTGTTTGTACGCAAAGAAGGTAGCGTTCTTATTTGTGCATCCACCACACAATCTATTCTTTTGCGTTTGCCGTATGAGTCCACATCAAAAATGTGCAATACCACAGTGGTTGCTGTTTTTTCAACATAGATCACAGGTGTTGCAGGGTGTCCTGCACTGTCATCTGTCAATGTTGTATTTAAAATTTGTACGAAGCAAGATATTACTTGCGTATTGTTTGAGGATCCGTCAAACAGTGTTCTTTGACCTGTGGATCCACTCAAAGTAGAGGTATCAATATTGTCAAAATCTTGTGTGTTAAATTGGGATAAAAAATTGGGTTGAATACGACGTATGTAAGGTGTGTCAGATTCACCTATTTCAACACCACCACTGTCCTGTTCAATGGTCACAGTCATTTGCACAAAACGTGCAGTTTTCGTTGTTATACCTGTTTGATTGGGTATAAATGTTTCTGTGGTTGCACTGTCTATCGTTCCACCAGAACTGTCCACAGTATCTCCTGTAATCACAGTTACTTTTGCTGGCATACTGGCGTCAATATCCACAAGTGGTGCAAAAGTCTTTCTTTCATCCAGATCAAAAATTTCTGTGGTAAATGCAACACTTGTGCCTGGGTTCTCATCCCACTGTACCCAACTGTCCCATTGTAAACCTGCTGAATCGTAATCGTCCCATTGTCTTGTGGGTAATGCTTTGTATAATCCTTCGTCTTTTGAGTAATATCCTGTGCCTGACATACTATCCTCCTAGTTTCACAGTGGGTTTGTTACTGCCTGTACCAATGTTAAATGTGCCTCTTGCAAGATTGTTTGGATTTATGATCCATTCTCTAACAACAAAATTTATGAATGAGTCTAAACCGTTTGGAAGCACTGTGCTTACACCGTTAATTACATAAGTTCTGTTGCCAGGATTATCTGTGTAGTTGGTTTCTGTGATGCTGGTAAAATCTCCTACCACTTCATATTCCTTGTTGCCCTTTACAACACGCACCTGCACAAACACGTTGGGTGCCGCGTGTATGTCCAAAGGTATACCACCCACATTCCAATCTCCTGGTAAACTGGATCCTGGTTGTTGATTTGAATCCATTAAAAAATTAAGATAACCATAACTGAATGGTTGTCGTGGCACAAATTGACCAATGTCATTTGTTCCAACTAAATCTACCTTTTGTTCGCCTATGTTTGCGCCATTGCTATCAAAATATTTCACACGCACAAAATCAAAGGCCATTGTTGGCAATGCCATTCTCATTTTTAATATTTGTGAACGTACAGTTGCATTTTTTAAAAACTGCGCCGAACTTCCTGGTTGGAATTCGTACACTGTGCCACCAGAAATATCAAACAGACTGGATATACCACTGCCAGTATCATTTTCAAAATTGTAAGGATGACCACCCACTCCGTCTGTGTCATAACGTTTGTGTATTAATGGACAAAATTTATCAAACAGATGTTTGTTTATGTCACCATCGTGTGCCGCAAATCTTGTGTTGCTGTAATAATTTTCTATGTACAATGGCAAACTGTATCTGAAATTAAAACTGTTTGCCGCCTTTCTTGCATTCCAATCCGATATGTTCAAAGGTATTGGACGCATCCATGATAAGGCACCAAGAGCATTGTTAGGTGTTGCAAATTCACTAACTTGTAATCTAGGCGCTGGTGGTGGTTTCTGAGGTGGTGGTGGTGTGCCTCCTGGAGGTGGATTACCTCCTCCTCCACCGGGAAAAAATCTTGTTTCTTCTACAGGACCCACCGGTGTTTGTCTTGGTTTTGGTGCTGGATCACTTGGTAAGAATACCCTTGCTGGATTTTCAATTTGATCACCAACAACAAATGGATACACTGACGCATCATGTTCAACTGCCTCTATCTTCACACGCAAATCTGTTGTGATGCTCATACTGACGATCCTAAAGGTTACACTTGTAAGTCCTATGACTTCGTCTGTTACTCTAATAATATCACCTGGACTGGTATCGATTAATTCTTGTGTCGTCTCGAAACTGATTGATCTTTGTGTTCTACTCTTGTCGTAGATTGTTCTTGCAAGTTCTCTTGCAATACCCACATTGGTTAATGTAGGAAAACTAAATTCCCCTACCATGTCCACACCGTCAGCAGTCCTGTCGGCATCCACAGTGTGTATAACTTGTTGGTTGGTAAAATTTTGTGTAGGTTCAACATAATTTAACAACACTTTGTTGTATTTGGTGCTTTTTGTTTCACCCGTTAATGATACTGGACCTACGAATTCATTTGCATCAACATCATATGCCACTGTCACCGTGCTTGATGTGATATCAGTTGCATTGCCTCCATCATCAACCACTAATTTGTATCTGCCGTTCACATAGGGCAGTATGCCTCTACAACCATTCAATAAAATTTTAACATTATCTATCAATGGTCTTTCTGTCTGTATCACAGCATTGCAGGTCATTGCCTTACCTGTCTGTGTGCTACTGTAGGCAACATTTTGATTAAATTTTTCTGCGGCAATTCTAAAAGATTCTGGATCTATGCTTTCTTTGGGTAATCCACACCCATATCTTGGATTCAACAAATAATCGAGTAGTGCATTGGCAGGATTCAACCCTGCCGCAAGATCACCTGCCTCTTGTTCCAATGCAAAGTTAGATTGCCCTCCACCCGCACTGTCGGCACTTGAGTTCGGTGTGTCAACTTCGGTATAATCATCAGTAAGATCATTTGCACCTGGTGTATAAATTGCTGTGTTTCTAATATCTGCAATTTCCCTACCCAGTATGTCAAAACTTACTGCTGGTATGCCACCTTTCCAAGGACTGTCATTGCCACCTTTGTATGTAAATTTAAAAAATCCATAAGCAAGAAAATTACCTCGTCTATTTTTTGTGTTCCAATTTGGAGCATTGTATGAATTATTTGCATCTGTGGTCGGGTTCGGTGAACCTGCTAAAATACTTTTTGTTCCTGTGCCATCTCCTCTGTGCAATTCATACTGCAACACATCTTTAAAAAGACCAGTGATGTTTCTACCTTGTGTTTTACTTCCTAATAAGTTTGCAGGATGACCACCTTTTGTGGTTCTTATTAAACTAGGATCATGTCCTTCAACTGCCCTATCGTCAATGTAGACATTTTGTATTTCATGTATAGGTCCCTCACATATTGCATAACACACATAGAGATATTTGTTGTTGTCACCACCCGTCTCTGCATAAATTACTGTGCCACCAATTCTGCGTTGTCCGTACACAACTGGTATAGACACATTGGTGCCTGACTTGGTTGCTTTAATACCTTCTGCGAAAGCACTTGGATCACCTATCTCCGGTGAACTCATTGGATCGATCACAAAACCAAATGCATCTCCCACAAAAGAACCAATCTTCTTACCCACATTGGTTACTGTGTCAACAACTTTGTCTATTCCTCTTTTTATTTTTCTAAATATTTTTTTAAACCATCCCATTATGCTTGTCCCCATCTGATGTCTTGCACACCTTCAAAAGCGAATTCCATTATCCTGTCATCTTTTGGATCGAAGTTGCCATGTATTGCATGATTATATGTTGTAGATAAATTTCTGTAGTTTGCTTCATTGGTTCTTCTGCCATTTATTCTTCTGAAGTCAGCAAACTGACTGCTTATCTCTAATGTTATTGTTGCAGTTACTTGGTCGTTTTGTACTTGATATCCAGACACTGTGCCTTTGAATAAAATTAAACTTAGGTCACCACCACTGTCTCCAACCAACAATTGAGATGAACTGTCTATGAATGCACGTCTTATTGTGACTGTTTTATTAATCATGTCTGGTGTTGCATAATCCGTAATTGCATTTGTGGATAAAGCACTTAACACCAAATTTACACTGGATATTTGTAGTTCTGCTGTTTCTGTGTTTTCTGTAATTTGTAAAATTTTGTCTGTCGCTGAATATGTTACACTACCTATCGTGATGTCGTAGGGTGCGTCTGTGTAGTATTCTAATGATCCAGTTTTGTTTGTGAGTTCGATTAAGAGTATACCGATAATGGCATTGTTCGCCAAGTATTGATTTTGTGTGTCCGATAAATTACGAGGCATTAAATTACCTCTCTTACATCTATAGTAAATTGGACTGTGCCGTCCACGTTGTATCTCATTTCATAGGAATCGCTTGTGGATATTACCAAGAAAGGTACTTCAGTGTAATTTACAAATTGATTTGCTGATACTCCCGATATAAGATTTGGTTCGAATTGTAGTGTCTTACCACCTGCTGAATCTCCTGAGTCTGATCCTATTGCTGTAACATCTTCTGTTATCATGTAAACTTTGTTGTGTGATTCGAACTGTATCACATCACCTGCTTTTAAATTTATTGAACCTTCAGACGATCTTATCTCAACTGTGTTGTTGCCTGCGGACACATTGCCTACTATTTCGATCGTTGGTGAAAATGTTGCACTGCCGGTAAATGTGCTGACACCCGGTATAATGACATAGAAATCATTCAGTGTGCCTCTTGTTCTTGCAAAGAATGCCTGTATTGATTTGAATGCCGCCTGTGTGTACGTGGTAAATTCTAATTGTCCTGCCCACAGTGTTGTGGAGTTTGATGTTCTTACAGTACGACCACTCACAGTGGTTGTTATACTGCTGTTGTTGACCTGTTGAAAATTTACACTTCTAAATTCAACTGCTGTGCCCAGTGTGGATAAAAATCCGTTTAGATATCCTATGTTCGCCATTAGTTAGTCACTCCCTGTTTGCCTTTTCTGTTTAGTGCTTCATTGATAACACCGATGATTGTTTGTTTTCTTTCGATCAACACTGTGTCTATGTCTCTGCTGTCTATTGCATTGATAGTGAAACTAATATTTACATTGCCCAGTGCATCGTTAGGTGTAATACGGCCACCTGCATCTGGTGTGAACAACTCCGGTCCTGATTCTCCAACTAGGAATGATCTACCTGTTGTGACCTGTCCACCTTTTTCTCTTGGGCCTGCATAGGTCTGACTGGATATTGCCGCTATCTGTGCCGCTGTGAACGCCACTCCTGCCGCCGCTCCTGCCGCCGCTCCTATTGGACCAAATATTGCGCCTGCTCTTGCGAAAGATAAAATTATTGATTTTGCATCCAACAATGCCTGTGCAATGGCAAGTGCTTTCTGTAATTTGAATGCTTTCTCGTTCTGTGTTGCCAATACCGATAGTGCTTCCTTACCTGCACCAAGGGCAATTTGTTGTTTTTCTTTTTCTGTCTTGTTTAATAAATCTATTTCTTCTAATTGACCTTTCAACACCATGTTGACTGCACGATCAACTCTATCTTTGCTTTCTTTTTCTCTTTGTAGAGATGCCTTACGTCTTAGTATTGCAATGGCGTCATTGTATTTCTTTTCTGCAATTAAATCTTCATTTCTTAAAATTTCCAATTGTTCAAATTCTTTTTTGAATTGATCTTCTGTGTCAAATGTGCCACCAATTTGACCCATTATGCTAGGCAATGCTTTTTCTGCCGCGGCAACTTTTTTCAGTTGTTGTTCTCTGGCAATTAATAAACGTATTTCTTTCTCTTGTTCAGCAGTCATGTTTTTCAACACGCCACCTTTTAATTTGTAAATTTCTGCATCAACCTTGTTTGCTATTGCGTTTGCCTCCAATGCCCTGATGGATTGTTCTAATTTGTCGGTGGTCTTCTTGGTCGCCGCCGCTACTTTTTCTTGTTCTTGTGCTAATATTTTTTGTGCCGCTTGTGCTTCTGCTGAAACAGTTGGCACTTCACTCATTTCGTGTAAGAAATCATTTGTTGCTTTGGTGCTGTCTTCGACTTTAGGAGTTAAGATACCAAACTTTTCGCCAAGTTTCTGTAATTGTTTTCTGAATAAAATTATACCACCAACAGCAATAGTTGCCAATGCAATTATAGGATTTGCCATAGCGGCAACTGTCATTATCCGGATTGCTTTTGTCACATTTGCGATAGTAACGCCTAATCCTGCGAATGCTACTTTTAAAGCAAAAACTTGTTTGACTAAAAATCCTAATGCTAATAATTTAAATGCAACTGTTAGTAATCCAATATTGTTTTTAACAAATAACACTGCATTACCCAATGCTGATCCTACTGAATTTGCTAGGTTTGCCGTGCCAAGAGTTGCTTTTGTTAATTCTCTTGTAACTTCGGTCAAAGCACTTGCAAGACCACCTTCACCAACTTCATCTGCCGCAATGGCAACAGCATCTTTTAAATTTGAAAATGCACCAGAAAGTGTTTTGGCACTACGTTCAATACCACCTTTGAACTCTTTCATACCAATCTCTTCAACAAGATTTACAATGTCTATACCATTGTTTCTTATTTCAGTTGTGGTACCTCTGAATATAACTTTTAATTTGTCACCTTCTGTCTTGACCTTGATACCAAGTTGTTTAAGCATTTCAAATTCACCAGTAGTGGCATTGAATACTGCTCTTGCAACATCGTCCAATCTTCTTCCCATACCAGCGGCAATGTTACCAATGTTCAACATGAACTGTTCGGTTGGAACCAGACCTGCGTTTCTAAATGTTATGAAAGCATTGGTCACTTCACCAAGTTGGAATGTTGTGCCTGCTGTAAATGTTTTGATTAGGTCGAATGATTTTGCCGCCTGTTGTGTTGAACCTTCAACAGTGACAAGTGTTGCCCTAAGGTCTTCGAACTGTCTTATTGTGTTAATTAATCCACGTAAGATTGCACCAGTACCAAAGGCAATAAGGGCGGCCCCTGCCGCTTTTGCCAAACCACTAGTACGCCCCAGACTCTTGTTGAGTCCTTGTATCTGTCCTTTTGCTTTACCTAGTGCGGCGCCTGTCTTATCTACGACGACTAGTTCTAGGCGTACCTGTTCGGCCATTGTTCATCACCCTCTTCTCTTTGTCATGCTCTATCTTGAAGTATGCACTCCAAAGTTGTATTTCCAGGACACTGAATTGCATGACTTCTTCTACCGATTTGCCTAAATGTTTGGCAATGTGCATCAATAGAAATAACTCAGTATCCTCCTTTAGTTTTTTTCGACGTCCTCAAATTTGTATTCACTAGTTGCATTATTTAAAGCAGTTGCAACTCTAATCAATACTTGTGGATCCGCCTCGTTCATCAAAGTGACTTTGTCAAATTTATGAAACATAGGTTTTCCGTCTGGGTCGAGTGCTTTGTTTACAATTGACTCAACCAATGCTTCTACTGTCTTGCCTTGTGTCTGTAGTTCTATAATTTTAGATTCTACAGCAAAAGAATATACAGGTTTATAATATATGTCTGTCTTCCATTCAGGCACAGTAGTCTTAAGAAGTTCACCATTCAATTTATTTTTGAAGTGACCTTTTATGTTATCTAACACTTTACTCATTAGATTTTTCCTCCTCTTTTAAATGCCGCCAAGGTTGGCCTTACTATACCTCGTGGCCTTTGTTTACTACGCCCTCGTTCTAGCAGATCAATGTAAGGCACTCGATTGGTAACACGTATCTCTTTACGTGCTGTGCTGGTGCTCTTCTTCAGTCTCCAACCTCGTCTTGCTCTGCCTTTGTCAATCGGCGTGTGTATTCTCGCCTCTCTCAAAATTTTGTTCGCGACACGATCCGCCACAGAACCAATTTGTCTCTTGATGCTGTTTAGGACCGTGTCTAAGTTTTTAACGCTTCCGCTAATCATCCTTAGATGTTAACTTCTGTTAATGGTCCCGTGCCAGTAAAACTGCACGAAACAGTCACAACATCATCGAATGATGCTGTTCTTGATACTGAAGTCAGTATAACGTTTCCGATATATTTCACACCTGTTGCCGCTGGAAAAAATTCCACCTGTAACTGTGCGTCATTTGCCGGGTCAAACACTGTTGCCGCTGGACCAACTTGAGCAGTATCATATAATGCTTCCATTGTTCCTGTAAATGCGTGTAGACCGCTTAGATATGTTCTAGCGGCATCACCCATTGATGTGTCTTCTATAGCGTCTTTAGTGTGTTCAACTGTCCAAGATCTTACTTCTGCAACCTGCGTTCCTGCAGAACCACTATCTGTACCAAACGTCACTTTACCCGCTTCACCTGTTATTGTTGCCATTTTCGTTCTCCTCTTTTAGGTTATCGATCTCCCAAGCAATATCATCCAAATCGTCGACGTATTCCTCGGAAGGGGTTTGGTTATCTCCTGGTTGTGCCAGAAGTGTATTCTTAGACTCAGATGCGATTGCTGTAGGTCTTACAGTTGCATCTGCCTTAAGAATTTTGTTTGCAGTTGTTGGTTTCGTGTGCCAACCATCCTGCATAAATCTGTCTAATTGTGTGTATTCGATGTTTCGTTTTGCATCGTCTTTGTACACTTTGATATATTTTACCATTATAATGCTCCTTTAGTAAATGAATATTGCACATCAACTGCCATTAAAAATTCTCCCAATGGTGGTGTTCTATCAATCACCTCAACATTTCTAACTCTAGTTGTTGATGCTTTGTCAGTAAGTTCTCTTGTTCTGTCCTGATTTAATGTTTCTTCAATTCTCTCTATAAGTTCGTTGCGTTTTTGATCCACTGTGATGATCTGTGCTGATCTGCCATCCGCTCTTACGAATCCTCTGATCTGTACTTCTATGGTACCTCGTCTACTGCCTCCCATGGCATTGTCCTCTCGTGTTTCGTTGCCTGTTGTGATGAGCACTGCCGGAAACTGTGTGATTGCTAATTTCTCTACGTCGAATGGTTCGCGTGTGACTAGTACTGGTCTTGGTGGATTCATGTCCTGTAAAACTTGTAGGACGTTGACTGCTATGTCTTCTCTATTGCTCATTCATTACCTCTTTAGTCGGAGGAATGAAGTGGGTGCCTTTTCTGTATCGGTTACATTGCCCGAAGAGTCATGATCATACTCTACACCATCACGTAATACAAGATCAAGTTCTCTCTCATATTCTTTACGATAGAACTCCATCTTTCTTTCGAATAGATCTTGTTCTGCATCCATTTTTGTAAGTTTTGTGTAAACATGGAAACCCAAACAATTATATACCGCCGCACGTGTCAATTGACTTGCGTTGTACATATCTTCATCTGGTTCTATGTTACCTTGTGCAAGGTACTTAAGGTCATACAAACCTATCTGTTGTGTGGGCCACCAACGAATACGAAGATCTCTAAACACATCACTTTGTGCCTTACTTATCTCCTCATCGAAGTCAGCGATTCCGTAATTTAAAATATCTGGTTCGTAATCTTGAATGTCTGCAATAGTTAATAGTGTTGGCATTTGGGGTACTTCCCTCCTATAATTTTTTTATGTTATCAAGTTCTGCTTGATGTTTGTATTTATACCGCAGTCAAAAGAAAAGGGCGAAACAAGTTCCGCCCTTTCCAGTATATGAGCACAAAAAGTAATAACTTAATGTACGAATATTTATTATTATAGGTTTGCGTCCCCAACAATACCGACACCGTAAGTGTCAAATATTTCTGTAACACCGTATGCCATAGAACCTACGATCTCGTCCGCTCTCATTGAAGCGTCTCTTTGATTTTCAACTCTTAGGTTACGTTTAACCATGTATCCTAATGCATCACCGTGGAATGCCGCACCAACAAATTTACCTGCTGAATCACCAGTTACTGTTGTAGATTCAAAAATTTGCATACCTGCAAGTGTTCCTACAAATCCAGTTCTCAATGCTTCATTACCTAAGTCTGATAGGTTATGAGAGATTGTTGAACCAGCATTTGTTAAAAGTTTTTTAACTTGGAACGCTTGTTTTGGGTGTAACACACAGTAAAGTGGACCACTTGGAACTTTGTTAGTTCTAAGTGTTGCCGCCGCTTTGAAAAGATCTTCTATTGTGATCTCATCAGCGCCTGTACCCACAGTTTGTGAAAAACCTGAGAATAAAGCGGCAATATCTGTGTCGACCTTTTCTGCTAATGCAGAACCGATCTGTCTTCCTATTGCTGAAGCAACATCTTCCGATGCTGATTCTTTCATTAGGTCAGTTAACGTTACCATCACACCTTTTTCTGTCGCAGTTATCGTTTTGTTTGTAGTCAAATCGAATGCCGCGTTTGCAAGGTCTGCACCATCGTCTGGTGTTGATACCGCAACTGTTGGATATATCGGAACTTGAGCAGTTAAACCCGGAGTGCCTGACATATCATAGTTTCTTATTAAAGGTCTCATGATTGAAGTTTCGTTCAATGTGAAAAGACCCGCTTGAACTACATTACTAAAAAACGCAGTTCCTATACCTGTATCTACTTCGTTTGCCATTGTAGAGGTCTCCTTTTGTTATTAAACATTAACGCCGCGTGATTTCATAATCTCGCGATACCTAGCACGATGCTCAGGTATGTTCATGTTTAGTTTGTTTATGTCGTCATTGGCCAACGATTCTTTAGTGCCGTCACCTTTACCAGTGCCTGAACCTTGTGGTCCCGCACTAACAAAATGTGGGTTACTTGAGAGAAACTCCTTTACCAAGTCTGCAACTTGTATTGGATCGCCTTTGTCATTATAACGCACTTGACCCGTCTTTTGATCTATTACATCTACAGTACCCGCTTCGTTCAGTTTCAATTGCCCTTTGAGCAACTGACTTACTTGATTTGGATTTATCGCTTTGGCATTAGATGCCTCAGACAATAATTGTCCGTCTATCTTGATAGAAGTCAATTCAGTTTGATATTGTTGGATCTTTGAATTGAATTTGTCCGCTTGTTCTTTCACAAGTTTATCAAACTCGCCTCTCTTCTCCAACTCAGTCTGTCTTGCCTTCTCTTCTGCTTCGACCAACTTGTTGTAGTGATCAACGTCTATGCCCTTGTACTTTTTCTCGTACTTGGCACGTTCCCTCGCAATCCTATCCGCAACAATCTTATCCAGATCCCCCTGCGTAAAGTTTTGAGTAGTAGTTTCTTCTTGAACCGTTGTGGTTGCCTGCTCTTTAACATCAGGTGCAGTGTCCTGAGATTTTACCGCTTCATTTTCTGCGTTCATTATTTTTCCTCCATTTAATGAGTTGAGTGTACTCCCTGCCCTCTTTGGCAGTACTACTGTTATTTATATTATCTTCTTTTTTTGCCTCTTGTGCCGCCTTTTTTGCCTTTGTTCATTTTGTTCTTCTTTTTTCCGCGTGTCATTATATTGCTCCTATAATTTTGTGCCTGATCGCCAAGCACGTATGCTCCAGAATGCAGGACTTAAATTTTTTTGTCCACGCACCTGTTTTAGTACTCCACCCATACGAGCAAGAAATGATTTTTGTCTCGCAGGATTACTTCTCTTGATGCTCATGGTTGGATCACCAAATCGCACCTTGTTCACGTTGCCTGTGCTTCTGTTTTTCACAAACACCGCAAATTTTTTTGATTGTCCTGGTGTCCTATAAGGTTTGTTCAGTGTAACTGTCCTACCTTGGTACTTTGCCATTAGAACTTACCCACAATCCAATTCCAGATATTCTTTATCCATTGTTTAATCTTTTGCATAGTTCTCCCTCACTAGTTGTGCAACCTCTTCTGGTTCTATCGATTCCATTGCTTGTTCACAATATTTACAAGCACCTTTTGGAACATGACAACCCAAACCGTCAGTGTTGCAGTCTGTTTTACGTGTTATATTTATTTGTCCTTCATAACCTGTTCTAAAGGGACTTTGATGACTGCCATACAACACAATGCAAGGCACACCCATCTGTCCTGCCGCATGATGCAATCCACCTTCTGTGGTCACAATCAATTTGGCATATTTCACCATCACCATCGCTTCACGCACATTGTTGGTTGCAATGTTTGTGAGTTTGTTGAAGTTGACTTGTCCTTTTGTGTTTCTAATAAATGTGTCATTAGGTTTTGCCCTCAACAGTGTGTAGTCCTGTAACAGATCAATAACTTCCTGCCAACGAAAATATTTTTTGTTGTCTGCAAAAATACTTCGCTTGGCATCTGGATTAATTAAAACATAATCACCATATTTTTTTACATTCAATTTGTAAAACATTTCTTCCATGTCTGTAAATTCTATAGGTGCACGTTTTGGTCGATAAGGTGAACCGCTACTGTACCAACGTCTATTATTGTTAGGATGTGTTTCCAATCCAACGCCATTGTCAAAGTCCAACCATGGAGTATTCTTCCAAACGTCTTTCAAAAAACTGCCGTATTGGTTTTCTGCTTTCCTGTATGGTCTTTGTTTTTTGCCAGTGCGTTTGTATTCGTGGTATGCTTCCGCACGCCACATCATGTCGTCGCCTATTCCCATTTAACGTTTTCTTCTTCTAAGATCTGTGTCGTGTTTGCGTGAACCTCTGATAAAACTGTTCACTCTTCCCATGGCCCAACCTGCCATGCCTACTCCAGGTCTGGAACCTGCTGTTAAGAAAGCACCTTGACCTCTTCTATAAACTTTTACAAGAGTGCTGTATGCTATACCGCTCTTCCTTGCTTTGCTTTGCAAGTTTGACCTTGTGCCACTGTTCAATGCTTTCCTACTTTTTTTTGCCAAGTCTAACTCTCCTGTTGATAAGACTTTGTGGAATCTTCTGTCCTGCTTTTGCCATTCTGCTGATACGTTTAATCAGTCCTGCCAGTTCTTGTCTCCTACCGCCTTTAACACCGGATAGATATTTTTTAGGTACTGCTGTCTTTTTGTCTTTAGGAACTCTGCGTGTCTTCGCCATTATCTTCTCCAAAGTATTTTGCCATTTCAGGATGTAGTTCGATTATCTGTTCGTTTGTATATCCTTGTTCTATCATTTCACGCATATGTGTTACCAATGCGGATACATTTTCCATTGGAGGATGTTGCATTTCTGTTTGTAATGGTTGCTGTGCTTGTTGTTCTGGGACATCCATTGCCTCATCTTCCATTATTGTTCTGTATAATTTTTTATCTATTTCATCATTAATAAATTGATTGCCTATGTTTGCTTCTTTTGCCATTTTCAATAGACTGATATCGTTTGCTCTGTCCTGTATAGAAAATGATCTTGGATATTCTACTATACCATCAAATGCTGTGCCTTCGTAAAGTGCATACAATCTCCATATCTGTTCTTCCGCGTGTTCTAGTTGTGTGGCAAATGTTGCCAATCTACTTGATAGTTGTGAAAACTCTGATGATATTGCAACACCAGATAATCTTCTTGACTCAGGTGAACGTATACCACCTAGGTGGTTTGTTCTGTCTATGGATTCAACTTTTTTCTCTATTGCTGTTAAAACACTGTCGATGTTTGAACCATTTGGTTGCAATAGATAAGGTTTTAAATTTCCGTCCAAGTTCTGTGGCATTTGAATAATTGCACCTGCACCCGCTGATGCTTCTGTGTCAGCAGTCTTAACAAGACTTGGGTGATTGGATAATCTTATAATTTGTTCTATCTCTGAATGAAATTCATAAATTTCTTTTTGCACATCTGCTGTGTCGCCCAGGGGTGATATACCAATACCACGCACATTTGAACGTTTTGCGTAAACACATATTGCAGGAACTTTGCCTAATTCGTTTGGCATTGTTTCAACATATTGACCTTGTCTGTCTTTGCCTGATATTTTGTATATGTTTATTTCTGTCGGTGTGTATTCTCTGACAAATTGTGTGTCCTGTATAATTTCTTCTTTTACTTTTAGATACGTTAATTCATAAAAACCGTTTGGACCTCTAGTGTATTCCCAATCTAAAACATCTAGAGGATGAAACAATGAAACATATGGTCTCACGCTTTGTTGAAGTTCTTCCGCACGTGTCATTGCATTAGTGTTGACTTTGTCAACAATTACCCAAACATTGCCATACACTTGACTCCATGTGGCAACATCCATTAAGAACTGTTTGTATGATCTACCGTCTAGATCAGCATCGTCCATGAATGGACCAACAGTTGGATCTGTCTCCAAGTTGCCTAAATTTCTTGTAGGATCTTTCTTAAACAAAAATGAATTGTAGATATCAACAACACTCTTAACATGATTGTCCAATCCTACCTGTCTTAATCTTTTTTCGTAATCGTCTCTTGATTCGTAGTAGTAAGGTTCTAGATATCTACCATGAAAATATTCGAAACCGCCGTTGTATGAATCTTGTAAAAACTGCCATCTGTTCATGTACAATTTGTATGCTTCGTGTGATGATACAATGTAACTAGCATAGTTTCTAGCATCACCTTTTATAAGTCTATCTCTAATTACGGCCATTATTTAACACTCCCTGAAAAACCCCATCTCAAAGGTTGTTTGTTTGTTGTTTCTTTTTTGACAGGATATAGATAATCTGTAAGGTAACCTACTGCGTCTGCCATGTGTTCATCTCCCGAATGTTCAATGACACTTGAATTTGGTTTGTATTGAAGTCTTTCTAAACTTTTAATAATCTGTTTACATTTTGGATCTATGAACATTGAAAATAAACCATTTGCATTCTTTAATTTACTATTTACTGCATTTACCCTATCACGTATAGGTGGATTGGATAATTTGTAGTTTACTCTAAATCCTGCGTTTTGTAAAATTGATATATCTGTTCTACCACCTGCAGATGTTTTTCTCTGTCTACCTGCGGCATCTGGATACATTGTTATTCTACTGTCTGGATATCTGCTTTTAATTTCTGTAACAATGTCATCTGTGTTTGAACCTTGTAAATTTATTTCATCAACAAAATATATGCAATTATTTTGTATCACACTAATTGCAACACTCATTGGGTCATAGTTAAAGTCTATACCACAATGTAAATTTGTTGTGTCAAAATTTGTTAATGGTGTTACGTGTTTGTTTCTATCAAAATTATAATGCACTGTGCCTGCATATGTGTTGAATGTTGCTAGATATTCTTGTTTAAATGTTCTTTCATCCAAATCTCTTTTTGCTTCAATAATTTCTTTTTCTTCAACTTGTCCACCATCCACTGTGGTAAAAGTAAATGCTGACCAATCTTTTGTTTCTTTTGCCATGGTGTACATTTCATGACTGAATGATCCTACACCTCTTGGTGTGCCTATAAACATTGCTTTGCCTTTTCTATCTGAAAGTGTTGGTCTTAAAACTGCTGTCCATAATTCAGGATCTAAGTCTTGGAATTCATCCAACACCATGAAGTCATATCCACCACCTCTTAATGCATCTTTGTTTTCTGCACCTTTTAGATAAATTTTAGATCCGGACTTTAATTTAATTGTAAGTTCTGCTTCGTTGGTTTGTGATACCCAACGTAAATTTTTTAATTTTTCTTTTAATTTTTCCCATGCAATACTTTTTGCCATTCTGTAACTTGGAGCAACATATAAAACTTCTTTGTTTGTATCTGTTGCGTGTTTTGCCAATTCTCTTAACGCACAATAAGTTTTGCCGAAACGTCTTCCCGTGACAGCAACTCTAAATCTGTTTTCGTCTGTGCATATAGTTTTTTGTGCTTGTGACAATGCCATCTTACTCCTCATCGTTCCAAGGTAAAGGTGTTTGGTGTGATCTGTCTTCAGGTATATCTTTCTGACCAAGATATTGTTTGCCTAGGAATATTTGCATTCTCGTATCACCGTTGATTGCTTTATCCCATTGTGCTCTCCTTAGACTTTTCTTACCAGCGTCTTTGCCTTTTTCGATTATCTTTCCAAAATGTTTTCTTAAGTGTGTGATAGAACAGTCAACCACATGGGCGATCTCGTCGTGTGTACACTGTATACACGCTAATCTATAAACTGCTTCTTTGTCTATCTTTTTTTTTGTTGTCATTATGCTTGTCTTTCTACCACTTTAATTCTAATGTTTCTACTGTCTTGCAATGCGTTCGAGGTAACAATTTTGTATTCTACGTTGTACACGTTGCCTGCCGTGCCTGCACTTAAAGTTGCAGTCACTACATCGCTGTTTATTGCTTGTGAATCTTTTGCTAATGGAGATGCATCTCCTGATATGGTTTGCACAGTGATTGTGGCAGTTGAGACACTGTCCCCAGATGGCATCCAGTTGCTAAAATCTAAACTGTAATCTAATACTGCAAATGGATCTTTCTCTATGAACGCTCCTACCCTATCCTGTTTGTATCCTGTAAGTGTTGCCATTATCCTGATCTCCTATCAATCAATCCTGGATCGTCTACTAATGTTAGGTGTTGCACCTGTAGAGTTCTTGTTTCAGAATCGATAATTTTCGTTCGTGTTTCTCTTTGTATGATATTTATACGCGACTCCGGTTGTACCTTGTGTGTCCTAAATGGATCTATAGCAAATTCCGTTGCTGTTGATACTGTAACTGTTGAACCAGTTATGGTCGCTGTGGCAACTTTTACAATGATTCCATTTACATCTACGGCATATTGACTTGCCAATGATGCCTGTCCACTATTTCTAATTGTTGCATTTACAGTGGTTACTGTTGGTGAAGTGATGGTAATTGGATCTATCAATAGACCTTCTTGTGCATCTGTAGTTACTGTGGTAGCAATATTAATTGGAATATTTGCACTTAGATTGAATGTAACACCTGCACTTGTGGTTACACTTGTGCCAACTGTTATATTGCATTCAGGAGGTGCAATCCTATTTCCTGTCGCTGAGGTTGTTGTTGCTATGGCAATGGATATTGCATCTGCAATTGAACCTGTGATTGCAGAACTTGTTACGGTGGTTGTTGTTGCACTGCTACTGCTACCTTGTCTTTGGACAGTTGCCGCTGATGTAACGGATATCGTACTGCCTGGTATTGTGTTGTCACCAGGTCTCTGTGCTGTTGCTGAAACTGTGAATGTTGCCGCACCAGATATGGTTACAGCAGATACGTTTGCCTGTTTAATTGCTGAACTTGTGATTGTGGTTGTGTTGGCAATGGTGCCAACGTTTGCACCTACAAATACTTGAGGATCTGTAATCTGAAAACCGTCCCAGACTTCCTGTATAGGCACGTACCATGTGCCCATCTCGTCCCATGAACGATCGCTACCTAGTGTGGTGTTGATTGTTGCTGTGCCTGGTTGTACACGTCCAGCAGATGAAGATGTTGTTGTCGCACCAGTGATTGTGACCGATCCTGCATCGAGGGTCTGTGTGACATAACCTTGTGCAACATAACCGGATTGGACGTACAGAATGTCTGCCATCGTCTAACCTCAGTTTATGACATCGTTACAGTGATTGAATCCGCCGCAAATTGTAATGAATCGCCGTCGTCAACTGTTTTTGCAGTTGTCAATGCACCTGCAAGAAGTACGCCATCAATACCTGATGAATCTTCTGCACCATTGGCATTGTCACATATTGCTATGTGTGTCACAGTTCCGAATGAACCGCCTGATGCTGTGAAAGTCACAGAACCACCATTAGGTCCTTGTGATGATCCACTTGACGCCGCGCCAAATGTAATTGCTTGTCTTGTGTAACCGTTGCCCGATACTTCATTGGTAATAATGCCTTGCTCCAAGTTTTCTAATGTTCCACCAGTACTGTCGTCTGACGTAAAGAGTGCAAGATATAGATCTGACTTAGGAGTATAAGCGGCAGTAGTACCTCTTAATAAGTGGTCGAGTAGTTTTGTTTCGATATTATTAGATACACTCATTTTTTTCTCCTTGATTTTAAGTTATATAACTTCGTTTATTTATTAAGTTTTGTTAATGCCTATCAACAGTCTACCAGTGATGTTGAAAGTGTCACCAGTTAAGGCCCTTTTCATTCCAAAGAATAATCCAGGTCTGGTGCCTTGGTTGCCATCAATAAGGAGAGTGACCTCCGAACCCACAGCACCCACACCCATTTGCAAACTGCCTCCATTGTAACTGTAATAATCAATCCTACCAAGACTCCCACTTGGACCGGAAGTGGTTGATGTGTCGTTTAATTGCTGGACTGAGAAACCTGCTTGATCTGAACTGTTTGAACTGCTGTAAGTGGGATGAGTGATCACTGTCAACTTTAATGTGCCCGATGGATTCAATGCAACTGCATCTCCTGCCACATTGTTCGTCACTCTCAATGTAATACCTTTTGGATCTTGAAGCACATTCCAAGTGCCTGAACCTTGATCACTAAATCTATAAACATTGGATGAAGAAGATGTTGGATGTGGTATTCCGTGTGTGTATTCACACAAACAATCAAATCCAAGTCCTACGACTGATAATAAAGGTGCTGTGAATGGCATTATGACATATCCAACATGGCATTACCGTAAAGGTTAGTGCCGTCGGATACGAAACACAAAACATCCACATCATTTGCACCTGTTGAAAGTGTTGGTGCTGATCCTGCCGGAAATTTATATTTTGAATCATACGCCAAAGTCCTGTTGCCCGTACCGTCCTGTTTTACAATCAAGACGTATGTTGCTCCCGCTTCTATGTTGGTTGGATTTGCCAGTGTTGAATTTGCCGCCAATGTGAGTTGTGCAACTTGATTGGCACTTAGGTCCCATGCAATACCACCCGAACTGTCATTGGTTGCAGTCAAGGTAGTCATGTCGAAATATTGTTGTTTGGAGTATTCGCCTTTGGTTGCGTATGGTCCAGATGCATCATAGAAGTCTATGATTGTGTTTACGTTATCAATATTTTGTTTGATGTCCGCACGTGCATTTGAAACGGAATCCGTTCCTGCATCGACGTTTGTTGTTCCTGCTTTTGATCCTGATGGCCATGCCATATCTTTTCTCCTCTAATTATTTATTATGATGCATCATCCGTTGTTGTGGTGGCACCATTTGCGCCTTCAAAATGTAACAATAGTCTTGTATCGTCATCATTCTCAAATTGAGCAGTTGGTACTGTGAACGATGATCCTGAATATCTTGCCACACTTGAATCTCTAAACTCATCTATATAACCTACAGTGCCAAATCCTCCACCTGTGAGATATGAACCTATCCTGTAATCGTTGTTGACAAAATTCGTGCTGTTGGAAACACTTGCTAATGATGTGCCATCTCTATAAAATCTCAGTGTGCCAGATGATCTATTAATCGCCAAATGATACCATTGTCCTGTGCTCATGCCATGACTGGCCTTTAGGAGTTCTGTGTTACCACTTCTTATTACAAATTGACTTGACGAGTTAAAGTATGCATTCAGTCTGTTTGATACTCCACTTCCAGTTTCAAAAAAATATCTTCCATGCACAGTGGATAAATCTGTTGGATAGTAGAAAAATTCAATAGTAAAATCACCTGAACCTATGTTTAGACTTCCATGATCAGGATCAATAGCATCATTTGTGCCATCCAACTCGCAACTTGTTGAACCAAATTTTGCTTGGTCTGTGGAGATATGAGCATTATCTGACAGTGTGACACTGATTGGTGTCCTTGCATTAATTTGTGGTCCATCATCTGGATCGCCGTCTATGCCTGTTCCATTTGCTGATACTGAATACGGAAATGATGTTGTGTCTCCACCTTTTGTTGCAAAGGTGCTGGTGTTTCCTGTATGAAATATCAACGGTTGATCTAATCCACTTGTTGTTCCATCTGATCCCATGTTTACCGCTCCACCAAATTTATAAAATTTTTCACGATTAGAAGTTTGTGTAATATCAATGAATGTGTTGTCCACAAAAAATTGTGTGACATGAAGATCTGATATTCTGTTTGCCCCTGTGGAAAATCCGTGTTCTGACATAATTGATATGTTTTGCATAGAACTACCTAACCACATATTGGCACTGCCATTATCTCTACCAGCATTGACATTAATGGTCACAGAATTGCCATCCACGTATGCGTGTTTGGCGCCTGCACTGCCATCTCTAGAAAAAAGAAAATGATGCCACTCACCATCGTCGTATGTGCCTGATCCGTATGATGCTGAATAAGTTCCAATCAAGAAATCGTTTAGAACACCACCGCTCTGTGTGACAACTCTTAATCTACCACCTTGGTATTCAATTCCCGTAAAATTACTCACTGAGTTATCTGCCGCATACATCATGATAGGTGCCGCATCTGATGCCATGCCTGATATGTGTCTAAACCAAAATGACACTGTGATGTCCACTGAACTTGTTGAGTTGCTGGACACACTGCCGCTCAAGTAGTATGAATCGTTGGTGTCTACCCATGCAAGACCTGTTACTGCCGTTGATGTGGTGGTTAATACTTTGGATAATGTATTTAATCTTGCCGCGCCTAATGGCATATATGTTCTCCTTAACTAAAGTTTGTGCTTAATGATGCCCAATAATTAGAACCATCATAAAACACTGATAAAATGTCTACCTCGTTTGCACCAGTACTTAAAGTTTTTGTGCCACCTGCAAACTTCATTGTGGAACTTAAAGTTCTATTTCCAGAACCATCCTGTGTGATTATTAAAGTTAAACTCTGTCCTGCTGTTGCACTTGCGAATGCGTTCAGTGTAAGATTGCCGTTCAGTGTAATTTTCTGCACATTACCATCATTGATGTCTGGTGTTTTTGTACCACTGTCTGTTCCTATATCATGTATGTCTTCGTCATACTGTAATCTTGTTGCTTTGGTTTGTCCTGTACCGTTTGGTGAAAATTGTATGTCTCTGTTGGATGATGACACAATTGAATTTGTGCCCACATCGAGATTTCCTGCAAGTTCCGGTGAACTATCGTTTGCAAGACTGGCAATACCTGTACTGCCTGAAAATGCAATTGAGTATTCACCTGTAGAATCAGGTTGTGTCACTGTGATATCTGCGCCACCTCTTATCCTTGCAAATCCAAGATTGTTTGAACCATCAGTAACTAAGAAGTCACCTGCTTGTCCATCTGCTTGTGGATAATTTATACCATCAATTACTACCTTACCATTGTTGTCTGGTGTAATGTTTATATCACCATTTGATGTAGAAACAATGCTATTACCATTTACGGACAAATTTCCACCTAATTCTGGCGAGGTGTCTGACACAACATCTGATATACCTGCACTCACAGTATTTGTAATAACAAAGTCTCCTGCACTGTCTGGATTAGTAATTGTAATACCAGTACCTGCTGTAAGTTTTGTAAATTTTAAATTACCACTGGCATCAGTTGAAATAAAATCATTTGCATTGGGTGATGTGCTTGGAAATGTTAGTGTGTAAGATTGTCCCGCTGAATGGGGTGGTGATGCTAATTTAATACCATGTGAATTTGCAGAACAGTTCAATTGAATTGTTCCATCATCCGAACCACCGCCTCCACCTATTTCTACAACACCCGATCCGTTAGGATATAATTTTAAGTTTCTATTAGAAGTTGTTACTATGTTTTGATCGTTGGTATCCAACGACGCAGAAAGTTGAGGACTGGCGTCGTCCGTAAGGTCGCTTAATTTGTTTGTCAACAGGTCAACAAAGTTACCATCCAATTCTGCGTGTGTGAGTGTAGAACCTTTGTTGGTTGCTCCTGCTTGTGTTGTTTCTCTTAATGTAATTGTCATGTATGTTCTCCAACTATTTGTGCCGCACGTGCCTAGTATTTATAATGTTTGTAGTATTTGGTTTTAGACTTCAACTCTTCTTGTGCTTTTTTTAGTGTGCTGGCACGTTGTATAATGATTAAAGGCAGTTCAAACTGATAATCCACGGGCAAAACATCGGATTTACCATTGGGGTGCATCATGAGACAGATTGTATCCTTTTTCTTTAATTTTTTATTTAACTTTGTAATTAATCCGTCCATGCGATTATAAGACATCCAGAATCCAAATCCCACCACTGCCTCGAATTTGAATATATCCTTCATATCACCGAAATTGTTTGCCAATTGTTCTGGATCCTTGGTCCTTGCTATGTAGATCTGTTTTCTAAATTTATTGATGTATGGACATATGGGCATACCATCCAATTTCTTGTTTGGTTTTGTCAATTTGTCCAACCAACTTTCCAACTTGCGTTTAGTGGTATTCGTAACGACAATTTTCCGCATATTCAACTCCTTGCATACCTTTTGGTATGTGAACAATAAAATTAGTGTCTTTTGCCTGCGTAAAAAGTTTTGTCCAATTTGGACGCCACTCTTTATTTAATGGAGGACGCTTTGGTCTTTCAACCCTATCATCCATTTCGCTGGTCAAATCGTCAGTAAACATTGAATCCATACCCCACATATGGATATTCTTAAATTTTTTTGCAAGTTGTTCTGCCGCCAAATGACCAGAGTTCCATCTGTGTCTTTTGACGTATATGCTTTCATATTTGCCTGGCAGGTTTTTCTGTTCTGCCCAATTTTTAACTTCTTCTGTACACCAAATTGTCACAGGTTTGATACTTGTCCTGTTCTTATCCAAATAAAGGCATACCTTCAAATCTATAATACTTAAAAAATCATAATTCATAGATTGATTTTTTGGCACATTGCAGGCAACGACAGTTCCGCTATGCCAAGCGAATAAGTGAGAACACTTGCCGTTGCCTACCAGATGTGCATGATTTAATATCATGCAATTATTTACATTTGGAATCAAAACACTTGACTAAAAAAGGTATTTTTGCTAAAATACATATATAAAGGAGATATATGACACAAACAGCAAACAAACTGATCAAATACATTGAATCCAATGTAGGCACAGATAAAAACAATCCTTTGTGCCAAATTAGAGACGAAGACCTTACGTTCATATTGAACTATCTTTTTGACGTTACAAGGTTCTTTAGTGATCTAGGTCAATCAAAAAGTCCGGTGTGGACTGATCTAATAAAAAGATTACCCAAGCGTTTACACAAAGGCGCAAATGGTCCGAACAGTATTTTAACATTTTGTTTAGGATTGCAAACCAATTTATATTTCAACATACAAAAATATAATGGTCAATGTAGGATAAGCAAGAAACAAATTGAAGACCTTGAATTTAGTTCTATGTGTTTGCATCTTGCGGATTCTAAATTCGATGTTTTAAAGTTTCAACACTCTATATTAGAGTTTGAAGGAGAACCAGTCTAATGGGAAAACCTAAAAAGTTCCTTTCCAATTGGGGGTGGTATATACAGGAAGGTGATGACCCCCGAATCAGAGATGAACGTTTCGAAGGCACATACAAATCGTGTCCCGAACCAACACACACAGATGGCACAAAACACATGGTTAAGTTTGGAAACAATTTTGATCAGACTTGGAGAGACCCTTGGAAGATGCCACACAGCAACTGGCACTTTTGGGATAATCCTGAATTGTGTCATTTGTTATATCCTAGTTCTGTTAATCCTTTAGCACAAAAAGTTTGGATACGTTGGGTAAAAAACAGCATACTGACAAAGGACAGCGAATTTACAGATGGTACAGAACGTATCAATTGGATGTTAAGAAGATTAAATGCCTGCGTGCCAACTTGGCAAGACCTTGTTCGCGAACTAGATCCAACAGCATTTCAACCAATAGAGATTAGAAATAAAAATGCTTTAATTATTACAAGTTCACCTAACTGTCATTTGTTTTATTACGGTGAGACAATGGGACAGTGGACAAATCGTGTAAAAGAAACATTGAACAAAAAAGGTTGGGAGGTAAATGTTATAAGAAATAAATCTAGCAGAAAAGCAAGAACTAGTTCAGCAGATGCACGATTGTATCAAGCGTTGCAAAACAAAAAACCTGGTCTAATTGTAAACCAACACAGTGCCAGTACAATAGAAGCATTGTGTTCTGGTGTTCCTGTTGTATCAACAGGGGATCACTGTGGTGGGCCTTGCATAACAACATGGACCGATTTTGTAAACGGCAAAGATCCCACAACACCTAATGAAGCGGATTTCTTTGCATGGATGAATGTTATACTATCAAATATAAGACACAAAACAGAAATAGTCGATCGTGACTATAAAAAAAATGTTAGAATATCACCTAACTTTCTAGAAAGATGAAACCACACCACAAAAGAAAATATTTAGATGTTCCCACACGTTGGGTAAAAAGATACAACTGTAAAAAAAATTTTTGTAAATTTAGAAATGAAGCATGGGAATTCACTGTGCATACATTTTACAACAAATGGAAAGACAGTGGTCACATCGACAAAATAGGAAGAAGGCCTGGCACATATAGGATGGTGAGACTAGATCCAAACTTGCCTTGGTCACCAACAAACACAACCATAGTGCCGAGCGAGAAATTGTTGTATCGTAATTTAAAAGTTATGTGGAAACGTTCGTGGGGCAAATCATCGAGGTACTAATGAAAATAATTGCACATCACGATCTCACAAGAGTAGAGATAGCAAAGTACGAAGATGCACAAACACTTTTTATTAAAAGTTATAGTACCATAGAATTAAAAACACAATTGGCAAGTGAATTTCATTTTTGCACATTGAAGGAAGCAATGACCATTGTTGCTGTACAATTATACAGTGCATATGGTGATAAGAATGAATTGTTTGTGATAGATCCTTCTGTAAATAGTTTTACAGTTGGCAAAGATGAATGTAAATTTAGAGAACTAAACAGTCTGTCTTGGCACAGAGAAGTTTGGAGATTACAAAGGGAGATACGCGATGTGCGGAGTGGTTGGCATCTCAAGTAGAGATGAAACATATATCGATAAAGCATTGTCTTCGATAAAACATCGTGGACCGGATGGTGCAGGCAAATACATTGGTGCCACTGTTAGTTTAGGACATTGTTTGTTGGCAATAACTTCTGCACCCAAGGAGGGCAATCAACCTTACAAGACACCACGCAACAACATCTTGGTATACAACGGCGAAATATTCAACTATGATGATCTTGTAAAACAAGAAACAGAATTTAATCCAAAGACAACCTGCGATACAGAATTACTTGCTTGGGGATTAGACACATACGGCATAGACTTTGTGCATAAGATAGATTCAATGCACGCCTTTGTGTACTACGATACCAGCAAGGAAAAGTTATACCTTAGCAGAGACCATGTGGGCATAAAACCTTTGTACTATGCAAGGTGCAAGGAAGGCATAGTGTTTGCAAGTGAGATCAGAGCGGTCAAGTACAAAGTGCCCACACATCACAAAATAGATCCAATTGCATACAGCAGTTGGAGTCACTTGGGTGTAAATTTTACACGCAACACATTCTACAAAGGCATTGTGAGATTGATGCCCGGTGAATGCATGGAGTATGACATACCAACCAAAGAAATAAAACTGGTACACAGGATTATTCCTAAGACAGAAAACACAAGGCATTTCGATCCTATGGAGTTTAGACACGAGGTAAAAGAAACTTGTCGCAAGACCATAAGGGGACTGCGTAAGATAGGAATATTTTTAAGTGGTGGTCTGGACAGCAGTATGATCACACACGAGATTGCACAGATGATGCCTAGTGTCACAGCATTCAGCAACAGGGTGAATCCTTTACCCGTACACAAAGAAGATTTCAATTCAGATCACAGATGTGGATTACAGTTGGCAAAACAATTGGGCATAACACATCGCACCGTGACTTCAAGTCCTACCATGTGGATGGAATACTTGCGTGACAGTGTGTTGCATTTAGAAGAACCTTTTTATAACAGCAGTTTGCCTATGTACTGTCAGACAAATAGAGAAATGGCACATGAAAAGTGTGTTGTAACGATAGCAGGGGACATGGGTGACGAAGTGCTTGGTGGATATCCAAAGTATAGACACGTGCCAACCAACAATGTAACATGGAGACAACTTATACAACATTGGATGAAAAGATTAGCATCACCACCAAGAGTGCGTTGCGATTTAGACTTGAATGATATCTTAAACATATTACAACAGGATGTATTTCCGGAAACAATGTACAATCCTGAAGATATTTTAAACAGTTTCATGTTAATGGATGTCACAGCAAATTGTTCTGCGGATTTTTTCCAACGCAATGATAGATTTGGGATGGCGTACGGCATGGAGGGAAGGTTTCCATTAGCAACCAAACAATTTATAAATTATGCAATGAGTATGCCCAGCAGTGAAAAAATACAAGGCACTGGACTTAAGATGATGACAAAAAAAGCATACAAAGATATATTACCTGAAGAAATTATCAATAAACCAAAGACTGGATGGACAGCACCACATCAACAATGGGTACAGATGGGTGGACACGAACAAAACATATTACAAAGGCATCAACCGTTGGACGTGTTACCTTATAGAGGTAAAAAGACTGAAAGTGTTATGCATCAATTTTGTTTGTGGCGCGATCTCAATCAGATGACAACATGAACAAATTAAATCATCTATTCACAGTGCATTTTGATGACTTTGCGGAGTTTGATATTACAATTACAAAATTTACAAAAGATCTAACACGTGATCTACAAAGAGATTGGAGACTAACTCCGGCAGGCACTGATTTAATAATGTTTTGTGAAAAATATTATCCTAAATGGTGGAAAATATTGGTAAAAAAATTATGATAATGTATTGTGCCGCAAACGACATATATTTCGAACATTATTTCAGTTTATGGATACAACAATGCAACAAATTTTATCCTGAATTAAAGAAAATAATTGCTGTATACAAACCAAACAGTGATATATCACAAAGATGTGAACAACATGGTGTTGAAATGCGTGATATAACTTCGCAAATGATAGATAATCCAAGCACACGTGATTTTTATTTGATGCGTTGGTTATTTTTACCTTTTGATGTTGGTGAACATATTTTAGAAACACAAATCAATTGCTTGCCAGTGAAAAAACAACAGTTCGACGATGTACAAGTTGAACATCTGCGTATGAGTAGACGAAAATTCAATGATCTAGGTTATCCTGGCACATTAGGAGGTGTCAGTGCGGCGGTTTTCAGTGTGGCGGGTGCAAAAAAAGTGGTACAACAGGCAAAACGATGGCAAGATTGTGCACCTGAATATGACCATGACATGAATATATGGCAAATACACAATCTTACACATGATTTCACCTGCACAGAACAACAATTCAAGATAAAACACAAACAGATAAAGGATTACACTTGTTGGATCACAGCAGGCACATCCAACAAATACACAGCACAACAAAAGAAGGATATTTTAACACACTACATATGAAATTGACAGTGATATTACCCAGTGCAGGCAAAGGCACAAGATTAAACTTGCCATATCCAAAAGAAATACTGCGTGTCAACAAAGACAAAGCATTGATTGATCATTCATTTGATTTTTTTAGAGATTATGGTAGACATCATGTACAGTTCGTGGTGGTTATCAACGAACACAAGACAGAACTGATATCTTACTTGGGCAAATACAAAGACAGATACAACATCACATTCACATATCAGAATCCACACGAGCAGGAATACACTGGTGCCATAAAGAGTGCTGAACATCTGTTCGGTGAACACAATCTTGTGTTGTTGCCGGACACCATCATGCGATTGCAACCAGGCATGGATCTGTATCAAATGATCAGCACATCATTGACAGAGACAGGGTTCACTTTCTTGTATCGAAAAGAGACTGACGGAAATATTTTGAAAACCAAAGGTGCACTGCAGGTCAAAGATGATTGTGTGACAGCATACGAAG
>VTLG01011203.1_pt1 | contig 31875 bp, 38 predicted proteins | sample 4694571 | NCBI WGS metagenome assembly VTLG01 (sample SAMN12604809, study PRJNA352737) | marine metagenome | biome: ENVO:00000447; feature: ENVO:00000209|ENVO:00000569|ENVO:01000036; material: ENVO:00002151; isolation source: viral sequences binned using virsorter ...
CTTGAGCCATTGGTCCATTCAAATTAATTATGTTCATATTAAATCCTTCCTATATACAACATCGGAAGTCTGTGAGTCAAAATACATGAATATCTAATAACGTGTTGCTTCCTTTCCTATACATTAAATGATTCGTTTTTATATTAGTAGTGAAAGCAATTTACAGTACTTTACTTTCAGTGAACTTTACTTTCAGTGAACTTTACTTTCAGTGCTTCTGATTCTTCCAAAGCCTTCCTAAAACTTTCTTTAAACATTTCTGCTTGTTTTGGATGATCCTTCATGCTCTCATACCAAATATGAAAATCATTAGTATCAAAGTTATTCATAACGGCATTCCAACCTTCTGCTCGTTCAATGCAATAACACATCATAAAATCCAGAAGTAGTTCAGGTTTACATGATATGGTTGTTTTAGATTTAGAATCGCCTTTATTAAATACGTCTATATATCCTTCAGCTTCGGCTTCGTTAACAATCCTTTGAATAGTGGTGTAGGTACTCCCCAGCTTAGTAACCATGTAACTTATTGGAACGGAAGTACCCGTCATTGCTGAAATGACTGCATAATTCAATACATGGCGATATGCTGGGGATTGGAGCCAGAACTTTCGTGACACTGTGCTACTTGGGTCCCATTTTCTCTTTGCTGCTTCCTCAATCATCTGTATGTCATCAGTCACAATAGCCTTGCACATATTCACAAATCGCTCATCCATCACCCGGAGGAAAGGAGCCATTAAATTTGGAGCATCTGAGTGATACTCACCTACCTCAGTGTTAGGTTCATTTTGCCCCACAAGATTTGTCATCGGGTATACATTTTTATCTGACACTATGCTCTCCTATATGTAATTGCTTCCAGAAAAATGACTGTAATACGAAAATATAATGACTGTCAAATAATTTCATTTGACCAATTAAGTCTGATATGTAATGACTTAAGAACGCATTAAACCAAGTCATTAAAATCTGCATGAAATAAGTAAGGGTTATATGAAGCTGCAAGAATGGAGATCACTAAAAAATTTCACATATAAGCAACTGGCTATGAAGTTTGGAGTCGAACATTCAACTATGGTTAGGCGATGGTGCCTGCCTGCTACTCATAGAAATAGTCAAGTTCCGGGTCATAAATACATGAAAATAATAGTTCAGATGACGGATGGAGCGGTACAACCTAATGACTTCTATAACCTCCATGAATGAGGAACAGTTCCATAAGTGGACTGTTGATTGGTTGCGAATCACTTTGCCAAAGGGATCTGTGTTCCACCATTCACCCAATGAAGGCATGAGGAAGATGAACTTCATGCGTAAATTAAAGACGCTAGGTACTAACTTTGGATGGCCTGACTTAGAACTATTTGTCCCAAAAAGACATTGGTTAGATCCAGAGTTATTTGCACCAATATTCTTTGAATTAAAGAACCCAGTGACCAAGGGGCGCATTAGCAAGAACCAACGTGAGATTGGTACGGCTCTTCAAGAAGCCGACTGCCATATCTTTGTGGTGCATCAGGCAGAGCAGATAGAGAACGAACTCAAAAAACTTATCACAATTAGAATTAGGGAGAATGTAATATGATCGATATCCAATATTTAGAATACCATCTGGATTCCATTAAGACAGTCAAAGTTTTGCAGTCCCAAGGCAGCACCGAAGAAGATGTTTGCAAGGACTTTGGTATAACCGGGGATTGGTTCGATATCCTAATGTTTATGACTGCATATCGTTGTAGGTACGGTTGAAGATTTTCATTGTAGATCGGTGGGTGGATGATGAGGATCTTGAGGACTGTAGGGATTGCCAGGGAACTGGTGAAGTAATGATTGAGAGGCCCGTAATAGATTATGAAGAAGGCGGTTACCTCAAAACATATCAAGACAAATGCGAAGAATGTGAGGGATCAGGATGGATAATAAAAGAAAATCAATAGCTGAAGAATTTGCGTTAAAGCCAATCAAACGGGACAAGATGCAGTCCTACAGAATTTCAAACAAGCTGAAGAATAAAACAACAAGTCCTAGAAAAAAGGGGAAATCTAAATATGGTTAAATATAAATTTACACTAAGTTATATCGCAGCAATAGTTCTAGTAAACATGGGATTTATTTACATTCCAATGATCCCAATGTTCGGAGAGATGTTTCCACCAATGAGTTTAGTGGTTGGAGCCGTCTTCATCTTGAGGGATTTTGCTCAACGAGAGATTGGACATCGAGTCCTTGGAGCCATGCTTATTGGCGCAGGGTTAAGCTACATAATGGCAGATCCCTTCGTTGCATGGGCAAGTTTGGTTGCCTTTGCTATTTCGGAAATGGTGGATTGGGCCGTCTATACCTATACCAAAAGACCACTTGGTCAGAGAATACTTTTATCTTCTGCTATCGGAACTCCGATAGACAGTGCAGTCTTCCTTTCCATGCTAGGCTTTTTTAGTCCAGTTGGTTTTCTTTTAATGACCATTGGTAAAATGATTGCAGCTTTGATCATATGGTGGAGATTGCGTTGATTCACTATCATGGAACTCCAATAACTCCTCATTCAAAACTTCTAGGTATGGCAGGCAAACACTTTTGCGTTAGCTTTGCAGATAAACGGGATGGTGATTGGTGTTTGACCCATGGTCAGTCAGTTATGTGGGATAATGGTGCCTTTACCGCATTTACCAAAGGCAAGAAGACGGATTGGAAGGGATATTATGAATGGTTAGAGGCCAGACTATCTCATCCACATTGGGCGGTTGTGCCAGATGTAATTGATGGTGAGCCACAAGACAATCTTGATTTAATAGGTCAGTGGCCTCATCCAAAAGAATATTCAGCAGTTGTTTGGCACATGGCTGAACCTATAAATCATCTTTTACACCTTATTGATTTAGGTTTTGGAAAGGTTTGTTTCGGCTCATCTGGTGAGTATTGGCAAATCGGTTCCTCTCAATGGGAAAGACGGGCTGATCAGGCTTGGAATGCACTTACAAAAAGAGGGTATAAAACATGGGTGCATATGCTCAGAGGATTATCACTTGGTGGAGACAGATGGCCTTTTGCTTCGGCTGATAGTGCCAATGTTGCTCGACATCACAATGAACTGAATATGTGTCCAGAGAGAATGGCTCGAAGGATTGATGCGGTGCAATGCCCTGCCAAATGGACAGTAAAAGAAACACAAAAGGAGTTTTTCGGGATGGTTGTTAATGAGTAAGGCCCAACAGATTGTAGGTTATAGCGACACCCGTGAGAAGGATGACTTCTACGCAACACCATCAGAATCTACTTCGGCATTGCTTAATGTAGAAGAGTTTGTTGGCGGTATCTATGAGCCGTGTTGCGGTCAGGGTCATATAGCTACAGTACTAGAGGATGAGGGATATGAGGTAGAGGCTTCAGATCTTATTGATAGAGGATATGGCACACCAAGGATTGATTTTTTGATGGAGCGCACAAAGAGAGATAATATTGTTACGAACCCTCCATATAAGAATGCTTTGGATTTTGCAGAGCAGGCTATTAATTTATCAAAGAGAAAAGTCGCATTGCTATTGAAGCTGAACTTCCTTGAGGGAGTAGCACGGCACAAGTTCTTTGAAGTACATCCACCAAAAACAGTGTGGGTATTTTCACAACGACAATCACTGATGAAGAATGGCACCCCGTATTCGGGAGGTATGATGGCACTAGCGTGGTTTGTATGGGAGCAGGGTAATAATGAGCAACCAAGGATAGGATGGATTTAAATATGGTTAATACAGTAAAACTAGAAGTTAATGTAGAACTTGATGATGAAGACGAAGTTACTTTGCAAAAGATGTATGAGGATAAATGGCCTCCACACCTAACCAAGGAGTCATACAATAGCTATGAAGCCTTTGTAAAAGCATTGTTTATATCTGGTGGCTTTACATTTCTGCTTAATGAAATAGTTCAATTTAGGTGCAGGGATGACTGACCCAAAAGAACTTGCTGAGAAGGCAAAGGCTATTTTGGAGAGCCGTGGGCAGGCTTATGGAGATTACCGCCCATTGTATCGTAATATTGCACGGAAATGGTCAGACACCCTGGAGATGGAGATCAGTCCATCGATGGTATGTAGGCTGCTTGCTGAGATGAAATTAGCGAGGTGGGAGAACTCTGGATACAAAGAGGATCACGCAGTAGATGCAGCAAACTATTTATTTCTAGCAGGATCTCTGGAGGACAATGCTTAATCATGTGGATCTCTGTTCAGGTATTGGTGGCTTCAGTCTGGGTTTTGAGTGGGCAGGCTTATCACGGCCAATACTCTTTTGTGACATTGAACCTTGGTCAAGACAGATACTTAAAAAGCATTGGCCTGATGTACCGATTGCTGAAGATGTTAAGGAGATAGCCGCTGACCCAGATAGATTTATTTCAGGAAGAGTCGACATCCTCACCGCAGGATATCCCTGCCAGCCCTTCTCAGTCGCAGGGAAGCAGAGAGGAACGGAAGACCCTAGGCACATCTATCCGTACATCTCACGCATTGTTGCACACAAAAGACCCACTTGGTGCATTTTCGAAAATGTTTATGGCCATGTTTCCCTTGGGTTGGATGAGGTACTCCATGATCTGGAAAGCCAAGGCTACTCCATCAGGCCGTTTATTGTTCCAGCTAGTGCGGTCAATGCCCCCCACAAAAGGGATAGACTCTGGATCATCGCAAGAGTGGGCAACACCAAACACGATGGATCATCTGCCTCCAAGATCGAAGGAAGCAACAGAAAAGATGCAGAAAGGACATCGGAAGGGTCGATCAAGACCAAGCAATCTGAGGGAACAAGTAGATCCAGAAACGATGAGGCTATGGCCCACACCCACAACAATGGACTCGAAAGAGGATTCTCTGAAACACGCAACGAAGATGCTTCAGGGGAAAACTCACAGAGCGTCAGGTCAACCAATACAGACAACTCTTTCAGACAAAGTAATGATGGAAGAAATAAAAAAGAATCCAGAGTTGATGGAGTTGTATCAGGATCATCAGATGGAGGAGCGGCCTCACCTACCAGAGCAACAAGAGTTTGTGGAGTATCTGAGACAGAACACAACCATAAAGGAGTTGGCATCCAAGACAGATATCAAAAGAACAACGATAGAGCATTGGTTCAGGAAGGACAAAGCAGGGTTCAGTCATCCGAGCATAGAGGATTGGGTAAAGATCAAGCCACATTTGAAAACAATCAAGTTCGATCAGGAGATGACAACAATTCAGAGCAAGGAATGGACAACAAAAGAGAAGCTATGGCCTACACCGATAGCAGACGATGCAAAGAACGTGAAGCTGAACCCAAAGAGATTTCAAGGTCTATATCAGGCAGTACAGATGTGGCCTACACCAACGGCAACGGAAGCGAGGCAGGGTTATCAGGACAGAACAAGGGGCAAGAAGGGTTCACAGAAGAGCCTATCGACAGAGATCATAGACTCAGAGGGAGGCCGTCAGAAGACTTCTGGGCAGTTGAACCCCCAGTGGGTCGAGTGGCTCATGGGATACCCAGAAGGGTGGACAGACTTAAAGGATTAGGGAATGCCATCGTGCCGCAAATCGCACAGAAAATAGGTGAAACTATACTAAAATTGGAAAGTTTTAACGAAAAGAAAAATAAGGATTGACACGAAAAAATGGTTTATTACACTTCGTTCTTACGTCTATACCTTAGAAGGTATTATCTTCGAAGATCATCACCTAGAAGGTATTCATCCACTAACAAAAAAATAAAACATTCGCCTGAGGTTATTACCTTCGAAGGTATTATCTTAGAAGGTAGGGGCTGATGAGGTGGACCGCTACCGATCTTGACGATCTTTTCATGGAAGCAGCCGAAACTGAGCGTAAACTTCCTTCACCATATCGAAAACAAAAGATGGTAGCATGGCCTGAGTATCGCCTCACATGGCAGGCGTATGGCTGGGACAAGGATGCACCAGTTAAACTTATTTCACCAACCACTAAAGAGATTGATAGGCATGACCTTGCTCTAGGGCTTGGGCTTATCACGACTGAGGAAGACAGACGTTTAATTTGGGCAGTAGCACACTCAGCTGCATTCAGAGAACGTGGACCTAAGTGGACTAAGATTAGTAAGATGATTGGAAGATCTGTACATATTACAAAGCAGGAGTATGTATCAGCATTAGTACGTTTATCTCTACGAATAGCTGATCAGAAGCCTAAGTGGGCAAAGGTAGTGTCTTTTAAAGATACAGAAATGTTGCATTAGTGCATATTAATGCTTGTCCAATTAATCGAAACACCATAGATTTGGTGCATGATCGGAGCAGTGACTCCTATATGTTGCTTCCACAATATCTATGCTTCATTGCCCGGTCATACTACTCAACTTACTTTCATGGATACCTGACTAGTTAGTGCTAGTTCATATTATTTTCCCTACAACTTGGCCCCTTTACTGGGGCCATTTTTTGTACATAATATTATGCAGGAGGCTGCTTATGGCAAAACAATTTAACAAGGATGGTACTTGGAATTGTAGCCAATGCGGTAGAAAATTCCATGAGCGAAGTGGCGATATAATTTCTATTGATGGTCAGCGCAAAGCAGTATGCCATAGTTGTGCTGCTGAATTAGATGACAAACCAGATATAACGAAGGCATCACTGATAAAAAAGTATGGCTCTAAAAAAGCATGAATTCTGAATATGTAAAGTATCACAGTTCGCCTAGGATGATCAAAGAACGTAATCTAAGGAATAAGAACAGACGATCATTAATGAAGCAAGGCAGAGTCCGTAAGGGTGATGGCAAGCACATTGATCATAAGGATGGTAACCCGAATAACAACTCACCAAGTAATCTCAGAGTAATGTCAGCAAAGAAGAATAGAGTGAAGCAATGACTAGGATAAGTGTGACTAAGGAAATAATGGAGAAGATAGCGTTCCGTTTAGCTGATGGTCAAAGTCTCAATGCTATTTGTAAGGACAAGGATATGCCTCACAGAGATACTGTTTCCAAAGCAGTATTGCAGGGAGATGATGAGGAGATAAAGGATCTGTATAGTAATGCACGGATCATGCAGATGGAGAAGCTCCTCGATGATTGCCTGGACATAGTTGATGAGGATCTTCCTAATGACATGGATAGTAGGTTTCTCAATGCAGAGGTACAACGAAGACGATTGAAGATCGATACTCTTAAATGGGTGATTGCTCGTATGTCACCGAGAGGATTAACCAATAGAGGTGAAGACGTTGAGAAAGACAAGAGCATCACAATCAGTTGGCAGGATGGAGAAGTGGTTGCGGCAGAGTGATCGTAGTGTGAACTATGTGACGTTCACTATGTGTCAACGATGTGGAGAGAAGGAAGGTAGGACACGCATTGAGCATGAGATAGTATGTGTTGAATGCTATGAGAAAGAGCAGGGATAATTATATATATTGTACGTTGTGTGACGGCAAGTACACGCGCGAGGCAGCGGAAGGTCAGGCATCACCCACTAGATATTTATTCTAGTGCGTTGTATCTCCAAGGCTCAAGTATTGTTGGACATTAATTAATATCCCCCAAGGTTGTAATCATTTTGTAACCAGTACGGCTGGTGCAGATAAATTTTTTGGTGGAGGGAGGCACCCCACCCCTCCCATTTTTGGGCGCATCTTATAGGACGTTTATATACTCTGAGGAGAGTGTCTTACACTCACACACAATGAAGATAGAGATACCATATTCACCACGCCCATTGCAGGCTAAACTACACCATGAGATGCAGAATAAGCGATGGGGAGTGGTTGTTTGTCATCGTAGATGGGGAAAGACTGTATGGGCTATTAATCACGTTCTACGGGACGCTATTCTTAACCAGAAGAAGAACCCCAGATACGCATATATCGCACCGACATATAGGCAGGCGAAAAGTGTAGCTTGGGATTACCTAAAGGATTTTAGTAATAAGATACCGGGGACACGATTTCACGAAACGGAACTCCGTTGTGATTTACCAAATGGGGCGCGGATTAATTTACTTGGTGGTGAAACACCAGATAGTTTGAGAGGAATTTTTTTGGATGGCGCAGTTCTTGATGAGATGGCTCAGATGCCTGAGTCACTATTTCCTGAAGTTATTCGTCCTGCCCTATCGGATCGTTCAACGGATGATCGGAAAACTTGGGCGGTCTTCATCGGAACCCCAAAAGGACATAACGCTTTCTTCGAACTCTATGAAGAAGCCAAAGGTCAAGAAGATTGGCTCACGGCAGTCTACAAAGCAAGCGAAACCAACATCATCGACAAAGAGGAACTCGAAGCCGCGCAAAAAATGATGTCGGCAGACCAGTATGCTCAAGAGTTTGAGTGTTCTTGGAATGCGAATGTGCCAGGAGCGATCTTTGGAAAAGAGTTACAAGATGCGCTGGATAATGGAAGAATTACGAAGGTTCCTTACGATCCCGTTGCCAAGGTTGATACTTGGTGGGATCTGGGAATAGGCGATAGTACCGCTATTTGGTTTACCCAGACCGTAGGGAGAGCCATACATATTATAGATTATTATGAAAATAGGAATGAGGGCTTACCCCACTACTGTTCTATTCTCAACCAAAAAGGATACCTATACGGCACCCACAATGCACCGCACGACATAGATGTTCGTGAATTAGGGTCTGGTAAGTCCCGGAGAGAGGTAGCATGGGATCTGGGGCTGAATTTTAGAGTTGTTCCGAAGTTGCCGCTTGAAGATGGTATTCATGCCGCGCAGATGATTATTCCGCGTTGCTGGTTTGATAAATCTGCCTGCCATACGGGATTAGAGGCATTAAGGCAGTATCATAGGGCCTATAACGAAAAGACAAGAAGTTTTAGATCTTCACCCGTTCACGATTGGTCATCCCACGCATCCGATGCATTTAGGTATCTGGCGGTAGGTATAAGAGAAAATAGAATTGGTGACAGACCGCCACAAATGATGGCTGACAACAGATACAACCCTTTTGCAGCGTAGGAGATATTATGGCTGAACCAACATTTTATGAATCGCTAATGAAGACCCTGAAGGTTGGCGAACCTCCAAAGAAAAGCAAAAAAGAATATACCATTCCCGAAACAAGCCCATTATTTGGTGGCACAACATTGGAATTCTCAAGTGAGATAGATCCAGATATTTTAAAGCAAAGAGAAAAAGAGGCAGATCGGGACAGAAAGCGAAGAGAAGAGGAAGCCAGAAAATCATTAGTTAAAGAAACTGTCGATGCAGCAAAAACCACCGAAGAAGAAGTCCCAGTCCCTAAACTCCCTAAACCTCCTAAACCCCCAAAAACGGGTCAGAATCCTGATGAAACGGGTACGGGCGGCACGGAAGGAAATGACAAAGGCGGCACGATTGTCGAAGACAAAATCCTAGATCCTAAAGCACTAAGAAAAAGAAGATCGTTGGTTTCAAGAGTTGCAACAAGAGGTCTTCTGGCTGGTGAAGATGCCAACCAGATGCTGTCATAATGTTTGGTAAGAAAAAGAATGTTGCAGGCATGATGGGTGCAATTTCCTCACAACCCATTGAGGGAATGCGGTTTGCCATGAATGTGGACCCGTTGGAGCGTATGGAGCAACGAAGAAAAGGCAGATTAATGGGTGGCGATCCGAAAAAAACCAAAAGAAAGAAATCCTTAATGGGAATGTATAATGGCAGATAAGGTATTACCTCAAGTTGCGGCATTAGATAAGCGTTACCAGAGTTTACTGGCTCAAAGATCAAATTGGGAAAAGCATTGGCAAGAACTGGCAGATTATATGTTGCCAAGAAAAGCCGATATTACCAAGCGAAGAACGCAGGGTGATAAACGTACCGAATTGATATATGACAGTACCGCTCTTCATTCCGTTGAACTCTTAGCCTCTAGTCTTCATGGAATGATGACCTCGCCAAGCACCCCTTGGTTTTCTTTACAATATAGGAATAGTGATCTTCAGAGTAATGACGAAGCTAATGAATGGCTGGAATTATGCTCCTCCCAGATGTATAAAGCCCTCCAGCGATCCAATTTTCAACAAGAGATTCACGAATTATATTATGACCTTGTGGTGTTTGGCACGGCTTCTATTTTTATAGAATACGCAGATGAAAACAATACATTAAGATTTTCGGCAAGGCATATCGCAGAGATCTGTATTTCTGAAGATATGAATGACAGAGTTGATACGGTTTATCGTAAATTTAAGATGACTGCACGGCAGATCATTCAGCGTTTTGGAGACAAGAATGCCCCCGGCAGAGTAAAGAAGGATGCAGAAAACGATCCTTATGTCGAGCATGATGTTATTCATGTAGTATTTCCACGGGAAGATGCAAAAGGTGGATTTTCAGAAGACAAGCCGTTTGCGTCCATATACTACCATCTCGATACAAAAGTACTGCTTTCTGAATCAGGTTTTGACACTATGCCGTTCTGTATACCCAGAATGAATAAGGATAGCGTCAGCATTTGGGGAAGATCCCCTGCTATGAATGCTTTGCCAGATACCAAGATGTTGAATAAAATGTCTGAGGTAACAATCAGGGCAGCACAAAAACAGATAGATCCACCACTTATGGTGCCTGATGATGGGTTCATCCTACCAGTCCGTAGTACTCCGGGTGCGTTAAACTTCTATAGATCAGGAACAAGAGACAGATTGGAGCCTCTCCAGGTTGGAGCAAATAATCCCCTTGGTCTAAACATGGAAGAACAAAGACGGCAGGCTATCCGGGAAGCCTTTTACGTTGATCAGTTAATTACACCACAATCAGGCCCAAGAATGACCGCAACACAAACGCTCCAGTTAGCAGAAGAGCGAATGCGGATATTGGGTCCAGTATTAGGTAGATTGCAGGCAGAACTCCTCCAACCTCTCATTTCAAGGACATTTGAATTGTTATTGAGAAATAAACAACTTCCTGAACCGCCAGAGATGTTGCAGGGTCAGAATATAGATATCGAGTATGTATCACCTTTGGCAAAGGCGCAGAAGCTAACAGACCTTCAAAGCACTATGAGAGGTTTGGAAGTTATGATGCAGATGGGCGAAATGATACCAGTTGCAGACTATATAGATACGGACGGATTGATTAAGTATATCGCAGAAGTCACTGGAATGCCTGCGAAAATTATTAGATCAGATGAAGAAGTTGCAGAGATTCAAGAGCAGAAACAAGCACAAGCCGCTCAACAAGCACAACAACAAGAGCAGATGGTAGAAGGCCAGAATATGCAGCAGGCCGCTCCTATGATGAAAGTGCTTCAACAAGCTGAACAAGCCGCTGAACTAGAATGAAACTGGACGATTTAAAGAAGACATACCGCCAGCTATTTAACACTGACGAAGGCAAAGTGGTTTTGCGTGATTTAAAACTAAGAAACCATGTTTTATCATCATCATTTGTAGCAGGCGATCCCCATGACACTTCCTTCAGGGAAGGTCAACGCTCTGTCGTTCTGACTATTATGAGAATGATGGAAGAAAAAACCGCAGAAGAAATGCAACAATTAAAGGAATAAAAAATGAGTGAAGAGGCAACCCAAGAAGTTGGATCTCCAGAGGTAGCGACTGAAAGTGCTACACCTATTAATTTTATAGAAAGTTTACCAGAAGATATAAGAGCAGAGCCATCATTAAAGAACTTTAGTGATATAGGCGGTTTAGCCAAATCTTATGTCCATGCCCAGAGGCTGATCGGTGCGGATAAAGTTCCCATTCCGGGGAAGTCAGCGACAGACGAAGATTGGGATATGATCTATTCCAGACTTGGAAGGCCATCGGATTCCAAGGGTTACGAAATTAAAATGCCAAAAGCATACGAAGATGCAGAATCAGAAGCATTTAAGGAAGCGGCTTATAAGGCAGGATTAAACGGCAGGCAGGCATCTACCATTACTGAGATGATAGATAAGCAGTTGGAAGGAAGAGCCGAAGCCTATAATGAAACTGCAAAAAATTTGCGAAATGATTCCGAAATGGAACTTCGCAAGGAGTGGGGCAATGCATTTGAACTAAAAATGCAGGAGGCAAACCGAGGGGCAGAATATTTTGCCTCTGAAGATGTCTTGGAAATACCACTCGCTGATGGTCGGGTTTTAGGCGATCATCCAGAAATAGTAAGAATGTTTGCCTCTTTAGCCGAAAGGATTAAAGAGGACAACGTGGAGGGCAAGGCCCAAAGTGGCGTACTAACCCCTACTGAAGCCAACCGTGAATTAGCGGAACTTCAGGAGCAAGGTAGTCCGTACTTTGATAAAACCCACCCTCAACATGACCATTATGTCAGTAGGGCTTTAGAGCTTCACGAGATGTTGGTCCCACCACAAGTTGATTAGACAACCGTTTCGGCCTTTCGACTTTTTTTCATCGTGACCCCTTTCGAGGGACAATCCATCAAACATTAACTTAAATTTTTAAATAAGGAGAAGTGCTATTAGTACGCAAATCACAACAGCTTTTGTGAACCAGTATAGTTCCAATGTACAGTTGCTATCTCAACAGATGGGAAGTCTTTTGAGAAATGCGGTGGATGTTGAAACTGTTAATGGTGACAAAGCATTCTTCGAGCAAGTGGGTTCTGCCGCTGCCGAAGAGAAAACCACAAGGAACAGCGATACTCCGCTAATGGATACACCCCATTCCCGTTACCTTTTAGCGGCCTAATACCGAAAGGTATTTTGAAAAACTCTTTGAATTCAGAGAAAGTCTTACTGAGATAACTCTGAGCCAAGCCTAGAAATAGGAAGGTGCAACGATCATCCAAGGAATTGGAGTAGAGCCAAGCGGCTCGAAGCAGAGAGCATCCCATGTGGATGGTGATATGATCTGACCTTTATGGTGACATAAAGCAGTCGAAAGACGGTCTTAGTCTAGCGAACTAAGGCGAACATAAGTGAGAATGGTAACATTAGCAGACTATGAGTATGCTGATCTTATAGACGATCAGGACAAGATCCGTATGCTGATTGATCCTACATCAACTTATGCCAAAGCAGCAGCTGCGGCTATAGGGCGAAAGATGGATGATGTCATCATAGCCGCTTTGGGCGGTACTGCGAAAACTGGATCAGCTGGTTCAACATCAACTTCCTTGCCATCAGCGCAGAAGATCGCGCATGGTTCTGGAGGTCTAACCGTTAATTAAGTAGCGGCTTATTATAGAAATATAGTTCGAAAAACTCTGTGAACTCAGGGGAAATCTCTTGTAGACAATCCTGATCCAAGCCTATGAAAATAGGAAGGTGCAACGACTATTCCGAAAGGAAGTAGGATCAAGCGATCCGAAGCGCAGAGCATCCCATGTGGATGATGATATAGTCTGATCTCTATAGCGATATAGAGCAGCCGAAAGGCGGTTCTGGAACTAGCGAACCAGAATGAACATTATGTGCAAAATTGGTTAGTGCCAAAAAGATCCTAGATGAGGGCAATGTAGATCCATCAATCAAAAGGTACATTGTTGTATCTCCAGAGCAGATGGAAGATCTACTCAACATCACAACTGTAACATCGAGTGATTATAATTCCGTGAAGGCGCTCGTGCAGGGAGATATCGACACATTTGTCGGTTTTAAGTTCATAACATCAAACCGTTTGACAGACGATGGCACTAGCAGACTTTGCTATGCTTGGGCTGACGATGGAATGAAGTTAGCAATGGGCAAGGAACCAACTGCTAGTATCGATGTTCGTCCTGATAAATCATACGCAACGCAAGTCTACTACTGCGCTTCATTCGGTGCTACCCGAATGGAAGAAGCAAAAGTAGTTGAAATTGCTTGCAACGAATAAGTAGGAGGATTAAAAAATGGCTACAGTTTACTCAGTCCAACAGACTAAGCATAACCAGAATGATCCTACCGAAAAGATTAAGCCAAACGAAAAGGGCGGCAGGGTTCGTATTGCATACGCATTATACGAAGCATCCTCTCTTTCAAGTGGTGATGTCATCAATATGTTCACTCTTCCTAACGGGGCGAGAATCCTTGAAGGAACTTTGACACATGACGCGATGGGTTCATCTACTACTTTGGCGGTAGGTCACGCTGCATACAAAAATGCAGACGGTACAACAGTTGCACTTGATGCAGACGAATTTTTCGCTGCTGCTGCTTCTACATCCATAACAACAGTTAATGTTGCGGTAACATCTGCATTGGGCAGAAACACCGTAATAGATGCTGACGGTGACGGTTACACAGTGACCGTAACAATGGGTGGAGCAGCTGGCACGGGAACTGTCGAACTGCAAATGCTCTACGTTGTAGATTAAAGATCTTGGACGGCTCCTTCGGGGGCCGTCCTTTTACTTAGGAGAATTCAATGCCATCAGTTGTAGACATAGCAAATGAAGCCTTAAACATCATTGGAGCGAATACCATCTCTGCTCTAGATGAGAACTCAAAGGCGGCTATCGTAATTAATCAGCGATACAGTACTATAAGGGATAGTGTCTTTAGAGATCACCCTTGGAACAGTCTGACGAAAAGAGCAACTTTGGCACAAGATACCGAAACACCTGATTTCGGCTATACATACCAATACACACTCCCCACCCTTCCCTATTGCCTGAGAGTTCTGGAATTCTCTAATGGCACCTCCAGCTATCCTCAAGACAATATGACAAATAACACGGGTGGCCCCGTTTTTGTAATTGAAGGCCGTAAACTTCTAACGGATGAAGGTACGGTAAAGATACGATATATCGCACGGGTTGAAGACCCAAATGAATATGATGCCTCTCTCATAGATGCCCTGGCAGCAAAGATTGCCACAGAAATATGCTATTCCATTACGGGTTCGGCTTCGTTGGTTACGACTACGTTTCAGTTATATCAGCAGAAGCTATCCTTGGCTAAGAATGTGGACGCTACAGAAGGCGCACCACAAAGAATTGAGGCTTCAGACTTTATTGAGTCGAGGTTCTAAATGGCACGATCTGCGCCATCCATATCTGCCTTCGTAAGTGGGGAATTATCTCCAAGACTTGAAGGACGGGTAACCCTGGAGAAATACCAGACGGGATTAGCAGACCTCACAAATATGATTGTATTGCCTCAAGGAGGTGCAACAAGAAGACCAGGCACGGAATTTATTGGAGAAGTAAAGTCCAGTTCTGTTAAAAACAGACTAATACCTTTTCAATTCAAAACTACGGACACCTATATTCTGGTATTCGGAGATCAGACGATGCGAGTTATTCGAAACGGATCTCAGGTTTTAAATAGTTCGGCAAAGAATATTACGGCTGCAACCAAAGCGAACCCTGGTGTAATTACTTCAAATTCACATGGTTTTTCAAATGGCGATGAAATTTATATTGCCTCTGTTGGCGGTATGACAGAATTAAACGCGAGAAATTATCTTGTAGCGAATTCCACAACAAATACTTTTACATTGACGGACCTATTCGGCACGGCAATCAATACAACAGATTTCACGACTTATACCTCTGGAGGTACTGCAACAGAAATATATGAAGTTGCGTCACCCTATACGGAGGCCCATCTTCCGAATGTCAATTTCGCTCAATCAGCTGATACGATGTATTTAGTACATCCAAGTTACGCGATAAGGACATTGACGCGCTCTGCTCACAATAATTGGACTTTTGCCACCGCCAGTATATCTGGCAGTCCCTCCCCTGGGTTGGCATCTTCAGATAATTATCCGAGTGTGGTGTCCTTCTTTGAGCAAAGGTTGGTATTCGGAAACACAAATAATAACCCACAAACCTTATGGTTTTCTCAAAATGGTTCCTATTTAAATTTTACAGTAGGCACTGACTCTGACCATGCTTTGATCTACACCATCGCCTCTAATACGGTGGATAGCATCCGTTGGCTCTCAGCTACCAGAGTATTAACTGTCGGAACTTCTGGTGGGGAATATGTGGTGACTGCCAGTAATGACGGGCCAGTTACACCAACGACTACACTTATTCGTAAATATTCAAACTACGGATCTGCTCAAGTACCTCCAGTTCAAGTTGCCGATGTTACTCTATTTCTTCAAAGAGGTGGCAGAAAGGTAAGAGAATTTAAGTATGTCGGAGATGTCGATGCGTCAGGCTATCAGGCTCCTGACATGACTATCCTGGCAGAACATATTACCGATGGCGGTATTGAGGCACTGGCCTTTCAACAAGAACCAGACTCTATTGTATGGTGCGTTAGGGCAGATGGCACATTACTAGGTCTTACCTATCGTAGAGAAGAACAAGTTGTTGCCTGGCATAAACATACTTTAGGTGGTGTCTTTGGATCAGGTCAGGCGGTTGTCGAAAGTATAGCAACACTGCCAACGGATAGTGGTGAAGATGATCTCTATATGATCGTAAAGAGAACAATAAATTCTGTTACAAAAAGATATGTGGAAAAACTAAAAACATTTGACTTTGGATCAGCTGCAACGGGATCATTCTTTGTCGATAGCGGATTAAGTTATTCTGGATCTGCAACAACTTCACTAACGGGATTATATCATCTCCAGGGGCAGACGGCTTCGGTGCTTGGAAATGGAGCCTCTCATGCAACAAAAACCGTATCAGATGGCGGTATTACCACGGACTTTAGTGTAACAACGGCTGCCGTGGGATTAGGTTTTACTAGCAGTATGAAGACATTACGGCTGGAAAGCGGATCTGTTGACGGAACTAGTCAAGGTAAGCCAAAAAGAATTCATGCCGTGACTGTTAGGCTCTATGAAACCGTAGGTGTTGAAGTTGGCACCAGTTCAAGTTCCGTAGAACGCATACCATTTAGAGATAGCAGTATGGCTATGGATACCGCAGTGTCTCTCTTTACGGGTGACAAGGATATAGAGTTTACGGGTGGCTTTGATGACGATCAGGACAGAATCTATGTCCAGCAAACGCAGGCTTTGCCTCTTACGGTTCTGGCCTTATTTCCGCGATTAAATACATTTGACATATAGGTGAGAAATGGCACTTGGCCCATTTGAAATAATATCTCTAGGAATGAACCTCATTGGGGGTTTGCAAGAAAAGAAAGCCGCTGACAGAGCAGCTAGAGCAGCCAGGGATGCTGGCGATTTTAATGCTGAAATCATAGAGCGAAATATTGATCTTCTAGGCAAACAGTCCGATCTAATTAATAAAAACCTAGCGATGGAGAAACAACGCGGTAAATCCGCATTTGAAGCCATACAAGGTGAGGTAAGAGCAAACACGGCCTATGCTGGCATAGATATGTCTAGTGCCACCACGCAGATGAATTTAGAGCAGAATGCCAGGGAATTTGAGTACGAGCAGAAGGTTATGGATTATAACAATGCCATTACGCAAATGCAGATAGCCGATGCCCAGGAGGATAGTCGATTGCAGGCAGAACTATCAAGGATGGAAGGTGGGGCACAAGCAGCCTCTCTCCAGGCACAAGGCACCGCTTCTCTTATTAAATCGTTTGGTGATACCGCCAAGATGGCAGATCAGATGGGAGTATTTGCATGAGAATACCAGTTTACAGATCGCGTATTCAAGCAACCAATGAAGCCCCTGGTCGTGCATTCCAGACCCGAAAGAGAGCGCAGCCATTTGTCCAGGCGGCATTGGATAAAGGCGCAGCTGGTAGAGCCTTAACAAGCAGTATCGGGGATTATGCTCTCTATCGCTACAACATGGCAGAGCAGCTTAAACTGGATGAGGCATCTGTAAAGGTTCAAGATGAGTTAAGAAACCTTGCCTTTGATCTTTCACAGAAACAACAAGTCAATGCTCTTGACGAGGATGGTCTTTGGTATTCGGAATCAAAGAAAATAAAAGACCGTGCGTTAGCAGAGTTAGGTAAAAACAAAAATACTTTGCAAAAGTTTAATGCAACCTATCTGATGTCTGAAAGTAACAATAGATTTGGCTTACGGAATGATCTTCAAAGCATTAAGAAAACAAAAATTGCAGAAACGGAAACTAAAGAAAAAGAATTAATTGTAAGTGACTTAATTGATAACGATACAAGTCTTCCGTCAGGAACAGAGAAAATACAAGAATACAATAATGTTCTTGGAGCATTTGCGTACAAACAAGGTCAGAAAATAACTAAGCTAGGCTATGATCCTACAGTTGTTGAAGATGAATTTCGCCTTATGCAAAAAGATATAGCGAATGGTGTTCTTAATGTTTCCGTTAATAATGACCCAAGAATAGCGGCTAATATTATAAGTTCTAAAGATGACATCCTTGAAAAAAGGCGAATTGATTTAGCGATTAGAAATTTAGACGGGGCAGAAATGCCAGAAGAGTTAAGAATCGATAAAGCAATTAATGATGTAAGGCTCAGAGAGTTATCAACCTTGACGGGAATAAACACGGATTACTTAGTGCATACGTTAAGTAATATTGACGAAGTAGACCTTATAGAAATAACTAATGCAGCCTTTGATGACGCAATTAATGCCGTAAAAAGAGAAAATGAATACGAAAAATTTGCAGAGGATACAGCGGCAGAAAACCAACAAACAGCACTAGAGTTTTACACCGCCATAAGCCTTCAAGGGACAGAAGCTACTTTTAATATTACCGACTTCACATCCCGTATTCCAAGCACAAAAGCATTCAATCGGCATGAAACACTTGTCCAAAATGCCTTTGATGGTCGGAGCGAGATAGATGCGATAACCGCCCAGGAATTGCTTAAACAAATCATAATAGAAAATGGTGTTAGTGATCAGATGGCAAAAGTTATTGAGGATCGGTCTTTGGTCAGCACTCCAGATAAAAATATAGCTGGAGCGCACCTTGATGCCGATGATCCGCTTGCAATAGAAAATTATAAGACATATCTCGCTTTGGTAGACAATGGCGGTATTACCAAAATGGATCTTATGAGCAAATCAAGTGAACTTACTAGCAGTCACTTTGAAAAACTGCTTACAAGATTTGAAAGTGTGCAAAATGAGACTTTCACAACCATAAATAGAAATATGCGGTTTTTGTTTGATCAAGCCGAAGATGGCGCACCACCTGGAGCAATGGCACCAGAAAAGTTTAATGGTTACAATTCCGTTATGGAAGGTATTACGGATTTTCAATTAAAGAATCCAAATCATACACCAGATCAACTTATTGGGGAGGCTTCAAGATTGGTAAAGTCTTTCGGGCAGTCGTTACTTGGTGATGCGGAAATTCAAATTACAGAGGCAATAGAGCGGTCATTAAAAAGTACCGCATTTGGTACAATACCAGACCCCGTATTTCAAAATAACAAACTTATCAATGAAAAAGAAATATTAGATGCTATGGCACAGCGAATTGCAGATGCTCCCGAAAGTTTGTTATCCAAAGCACAGCAACAGCAGGCAGATGTTCTGCATCAAATAAATTTTCTCAATAAATTAAGAAGAAATGTCGAATGACCATTTACGATGAACCACGGCTAAAGGAATTAGCAGCAAACCAATTTCTACGCGAAAAAGATGTAGACGAAACACATGAGGACGAGTCTACCTTTAATACATTTGTAGAGGCCTTGGGTCGTGTTAGCAGAAGTGTTGCTGAAACTGTTAATCCCATGAGTTTGATGACAAAAGCTATTGTACAACCTGAGAAGGCTGTTGATGATGTAACAACGGGTGCAAGATTTGTCGCTAATACAGCTATCAATTCCTTTGAAGACGTAATGAAAGTTACCGCTGATATGGAGGATGGCTTACGACAAATGGGTGTTAATGTGCCAGCCTTTAGCCTGGACGAAATGCGATTTAAATCTTCTGATGAGATGCTTACGGAAAGGCGGCTAAATGCCTATGCAACGGGTGATGCAACATCTGATATGAACATGGGTCGCATTGGAAATCGAACAGAAATAGAAAAAATGCTTGAGCCAATAGCAAGTTTTTTCTTAACCAGTTGGCTAGGTGGTGGCATTACAAAAGCAAAAGGCATCCTGACGGGAGCAGCTACAATAGATTTAAATGAAGGTAATTTGTCTACCGTATTAAAAGACTTTGGTATTTTGCCAGAAATTACTGGGTATTTAAGTAGTAAACCAGAAAATGCTGAAGTGGGTTACGAAAGGTTATTTCTACGAACAAAAAACCTTGTTGAAGAAGGTGTCCTTAGTGCAGCCTTTCTTGCACTTCCCTTGGCATTTCAGTCATTAAAAAATAGTGGTGTTCAGTTTACCCTGGGAACAAAGGCTCTTACGGATATTCCACAAGAGAAATTTTTAGATGGTGACAAAGCAAGATTAGAAAAGAAGATTAGAAAAGAAGGTAGTCCTTCTCAAACTATTCAACAAAATCAAGACAGTTTGAAGCCTATAGGGCAAAAAGTAACTCATCCTAAATTTGGTGATGGAGAAGTTATTTCACACGATAAGGCTGAAGGAAGTTCTATAATTAATGTAAAATTTAATGATGGTAAAATTAGACGCATAGATAATAACTATGTGAGTAATGCAGACTGAGGCAGTTCTTGCTCGACTTACTACATTAGTTAGCAAATCCAGTGTAGAGATCTGACTAGCACATTGGAATAATGATTTTATCAGATACTTCTAACCTCAGTCTGAAAATCAAGGTATCAGATTTAACAATTAAGACAAGAAATAAGTTTACGAATTAACTAAAACACCTTATAAATTAATTAAGATGGGCAGCTTTGACTGCCCTTTTTTTATGGATATATGGCACTACCAAAAGACCCTGGCAAAATAGCTGAGAGTAACATTCGTTCTCAGAACAACCTGGCACAAGGCACACCGACTGAGTTCGCTCGAAACCCAAATAGTGACTTCGTACAAGTTGCTGGTCTTGGAAAGGGTCTTTTTGATATACTTACGGGAGTAACAAAAGGTGGAGTAGATGCCACAACTTCAAAACCTTTTGCCGATCTTCTTACAAATATAAACAAAGGTAATGTAAGTGAGGCCATAAGTAAGAATATAGCCCAGCCCTCTAAAGTTCCTACTACGCAAGACACGGGACTTGTTCCAGATCAAGGCACCTACTCTGAAATTGACACAAAAAAACTTCTTGGAAAGGCTTTGTTGTCTGAAAGCGGTTACAAAGAATTTGAAGAGCAAGGCTTCCAGGCATTAAATGTAAGACAAAGGCAAGAGCAGTTAGATGCTGAACAAGCACTTGGAATTCAGCAACAAATGACTGATGACGAGCAGTTAATGAAAGGCATGACCACAACTGCCAAAAAACAGCTAAAAGAAATCGAGGAAGGCAAGGAAACAAAACTTGGTTTTGGTAGTGAAGAACGCACTCAGAGTTTGCTTGAGAAAATGAAAGAGAGTGCCAAAAGTTTAGACGAAGGTGGAGATTTTAATTTTAAAAACATAGACGGTCCTGACGATATTCAAAAGGCTATATCGGCTACTGCGGAAGTATTTAGTGACGAGCAGAGTGTATTTAAAAGAGAGTTGCGAACTCAAAACCAGACAATGGATGATGCGGCTGGAATACTTGCAGATGAGAATGGAATTACCAGACGGGTTTTAATGCGAAAGCAAGGGGAAACTTTTAATGCTGAAATGATGGTTGCTGCCAGGCAACTCCTTAGAAACTCAGCTAAAAAACTTGCAGAGATGGCGCAACAAATTGAAAATGGTCAGGCAACAGACATTGAAAAACTAGCATTTCGCAGACAGATGGCAGTTCACGCAGCTATTCAAATGCAAGTTAAGGGAGCGCAAACGGAGATCGCCAGAGCCTTAAATAGTTTTAATATTAAGGTTGGTGCTGATTTAGACCCAGAACGAGCAGGCGAATTGGCAAAATTAGCTATGAGTGGTCAAGATGGTGAAGTAACAGAGCATCTTGCGACAAGGCTTTTAGATACTTATAGAACCAAAGGTGTTACGGGTGTTAATGGACTTACAGAAAAAGGGTATGCCGCAAAAACAAAAGAAATAGTTCATGAACTATGGCTGACAAGTATTTTAAGTAGCCCAGCTACACAATTTAAAAACATTTTGGGAAATGGACTGTATATGGGTTATCAGCTTCCATCGGAACTGATTGCTGGTATGTATGGTGCATCAAGACGCAAAATGTTTCCCTTTAGTGAATTTACTTTAAAAGAAGACCAAGTTTATATGCAAGATGCCTTGATAAGAGCGCATGGATGGAACACCACCTATAGAGATGCAAAGGCCGCTTTTAAGTATGCCTATATAAATGAGATGCCTGCACGGGCGCAAAAACTTGATGTAGAGAATACCTCTGCCCTTCAAGTTCCTGATCATGTTCCTTGGGCCAAAAGTATTAATTTAATTGGGGGAGTAATTAGGACTCCATTTCGTTTGCTGCTTGGAATGGATGAGTTTTTTAAAACTATTTCTACACGAGGTGAACTTCAGGTAAAAGCGCATCAAAGGTTTCAACACGCACTACGAATGGGTAAGACGGAGGAGGAAGCAGCTGACGCGGCTGGTATGGTATTTCTTGATCCAAAGGCATTTGCAGCAGACTTAGAGGCAAAGGCTCTCCATGACACCATGCAAGAAAGTTTAGGAACTCCTGGCAAGGTTGTTCGCGGTTTTCAAAATACCTTGATTGGGCGATTTATTTTGCCTTTCTCAACGGCACCTACAAACTCATTAAAGAATTCTGCCTTAAATACACCAATTGTACAATTTCTAGTGCCAGGGTTTAAAAATGACTTGATGGGTCGCAATGGCCCTGGAAAACATAGTTTGGCAATGGGCAAATTAGCATACAGCGCAATGACTGCCTCTGCCATTTCCTATGCCACTACTAAAGGGCGCATGACGGGTGCGATGCCAAGAAAACAAAAGGACAGAGATGTCCTGCCCCCAGGTTGGCAGCCTTATAGTTTTGTAATTAAGCGCGAAGGTTTCCCACCAGGAAAGCCTCTTTATGACCCCTACACGGGCAAACCTAATGGGCCATTGTTGTATGTAAGTTATGCTGGTTATGAGCCAGTAGGCGGTATATTGGGTGTTATAGCAGACACTACAGCTAGAATTGTTGAAGACCACGATAATTATCAAAATCCAGTTCATGGAATAAGTGAGGCATCAAAATCGGCAGCGGCAGCTGTGGCGCAATACTATAGCAATCTTCCCATGCTTCAAGGAATGAGCGATGTCGTAGACTTTGTAGACGCGTTAATGAACGAAGAGACTGACAATGAGTTAGATGATTTAGTTAGAGGCCCAGCGGAAAACTTTCCATTTATATGGAGTTCAATGCAAAGGTCAGTATCAAGAGCCTTTGACCCAGGAGTTTACGATGTCAAAACAGACTCAGAATTTTTTACCATAAATGATATTGAAAAATTAATAGACCGCCCAGATGGAAGCCAAGGATACCGCTTTCAGTTGCCAGATGGATCGCCAAATTATGCAATGGTAGGGCAGCTTAAAGCTAGTGAACATTTGGAATTTTTAATCAACTTTGGAGATTACGCATTTAATAATGCTACAAAGATTAACCTTCAGCCATCAGGGCTTATTAGTCGGGAAGGTAGAACAGAAGAACGATACGACACTTTAGGTCAAAAATTGGGTTCCGATAATACAAGTCTTGCAACCAATCCTATTGCGACAACCTTATCTACTATTACGGGAATAAAAATAAAATACGGAGAAGAACCTACAGTAGTACAAGAAGAACTAATGCGCCTTACTGCAATGCTCCCAAGTGAAGGCTGGCCTCTGTCTAACCCAAAAGGGAAAGGATCAATGACTTTTGAGAGAGCAGTTCGCAATCAATGGGTAGGTCTAGCCAAAGGTGAAGATCCAGTAATTGACGCATCAGGTGAAGATTTGCGAGTAAAGATTAATTTTAATAATGGTTTCGTTACGTTTCAGCAGGCATTAGAGCAGATGATAGATCCAGTAAACAAAGGAACTTTTTTAGGACAGCAATACCATAGATTAAGCGACAGCAAACGACATGATTTAATAGTGATGATCGACAAGCAATACAAAGATGCCGCTTTTAAAAAACTCCTTACCCTACCTGGTTACGAAAACCTTGCCGCTGTTTTTGCTGACAAGGAAATTCTAAAGCAGGCCAATGCCAGATTTGAAAGTGGTTCATTAGGCAGATTTCAAGTTCAACAATAGGAAATAGAAAATGACAGTTTCTAGCGCAACAAACAGAGCATCACTATCGGGCGATGGCAGTACCCATAGCTTTGCCTACGGATTTAAGATCTTTGCAGATAGCGATCTGACAGTTATTGTAAGAGCCTCCACGGGTTCTGAAACGACAAAGACTCTTAACACACACTATGTAGTTACTGGGGCTGGGTCAGCTTCTGGCGGTACTGTTTTATTCAAATACAATACTGGAACCTCTTCAGACGATCATTACTCCGCAACGGACTATAGACCAGCATCAGGCGAAACAGTTATTCTTCTCAGAGAACAACCGATGACACAAGGGTTGGATCTTGTTGCAAACGATCCCTTCCCTGCTGCTTCATTTGAAGACGCATTAGATAAGCTGACATTTATGGTGCATCAGCACGATGAAACATTAGGTAGAACATTTAAAGTGTCAAAGACAAATGAGATTTCATCATCTGAATTTGTGGACAATGCTTCAACTAGAGCAAGTAAGACACTTGGGTTTGATAGTTCTGGTGACCTCACAACAATCGCAGATTTTCTACCAGCTGGTGGTGATGCAGCGATGTTTAAGTTCAGCACTTCAACCACGGATTCCGATCCTGGTAGCGGTTACCTTCGACTCAACCATGCTACAATAGCTTCAGCGACAATCGCGTATATTGATGATTTGGAATACAACGGAACAGATGTTTCAGCTTGGGTGCAGTCTTGGGATGATGTTTCCGCGAACCCTACGAACAGAGGCCGTATTAGATTAACGAAGGCTGGGGTGTTGGATACATGGCATACATTTAAAATATCTTCGGCTTTGGTTGATGCTAGTGGATATACGAAAGTTAATCTGACTTATATCGATGGTTCTGGAACTCTTGCAGCGGATGATAAAGTCTGGGTAAGTTTTGCAGCAAGTGGCGAAGATGGAGTTTCTCCAGGCTATTTCTATAAATTCGACACTGGCACAAGTGATGCCGATCCAGGGGCTGGTGAGATATCTTTCAATAACGGCACATATTCTAGTGTGACTGCAATCTATATTGATGATGCAGACCAGCACGGTGTTTCTACACAAGCTGACACAATTACATGGGATGACAGTACGGCTGGTACAAAGGGATATTTGCAGATTGTTGATATCAACGACAAGACTACTTATGCAAAATTCAAGATCAACGGAGCAGCTACAGACGCATCTGGATATAATAAATTAGCAGTTAGTCATGTTGTCTCGAACAATACCTTTTCAGCTGCTGATGAACTGTCCGTTCACTTTACTCCATCTGGTAATGATGGTGCCGTTCCCGGCTATACCTATACATTCGATAATGGTACGTCAGATGCAGACCCTGGATCTGGAGAAATAAGATTTAATAACGGAACCTATGCGTCAGCAACGGCTATTTACATTGATGACAATGACTCCAATGGAGTTGATGTCTCTGCCGATTTATTAACTTGGGATGACTCTACGTCTACGATCAGAGGATATCTTCATATAGTCGATACTGATGATCCAACGACTTACGCAAGATTTAAGATTAGTGGAGCAAGCACCGATGCAAGTGGTTATGTCAAACTAGCGGTTACGCATTTAGTATCGAACAATACATTCACGGCTGGTGATATCCTCTCCGTCCATTTTACAATGACGGGTCTAAAAGGTGATACTGGGGCCACGGGATCTACGGGGGCTACGGGGGCCACGGGCGCAACGGGTGCAACTGGAGCGCAAACTGAACTAACATTAACGGCAGACAGTGGATCAGATCAAACTTTATCACATGGCAATACGCTAGATATAGCTGGTGGAACTGGTATTTCAACTGTTGTAGGTGCAACTGATACTGTTACAATTAATGGAACAGACGCATCTACATCAGCCAAAGGTATAGCTTCTTTTGCATCTGCTGATTTTACAGTATCAAGTGGTGCGGTAAGTTTAGAGGCTGCCGTTGTTAAAACGGATGAACAGAATACATTTACAAAAGCACAATTACCTAGCACTTACACGGCTGCTTTATCTGCAACAAGTGGTGTGCTTGATTATGACACATACCAGAATTTTATAATTACCCTGGCGAGTGGCTCTAACACTTTAGCGGCTCCGACAACAGAGGCATCACAGATTGGTCAAACTGGAGTGATTGTATTCATTCAGCCAAGTTCATCTTCGGCAGGCACAGTTTCACTACATGGTGATTATGAAAGCATTAATGGTGGCGGTTTAACTTTATCTTCAACAAACAATCAGTATGATGTTGTTCCTTATTTTATAAAGGCAGACAACAGCGTCTTACTTGGCAGTCCTTCAAAGGCTTTTTCATAATGGTTAACTTTTCCTCAGAGAAATGGTTTACCGACTCTGGTTTCTATCCGCATGAGATAAATTCCTCATGCCGTTTTGAATCATCAAGTTCTGAGTGTCTTACCAGAACACCATCAGGCACTGGAAATAGAAAAATTTTTACACTAGCAGTTTGGGTTAAAAGAACAAAAATAGCTAACGGTGTAATTTTTGGTGTTGGCCCAAGTGGCTCTAATAATGGCGCAATAGAAGTCCGATCTAACGGCTCGCTTAGATTTAAAGAAGAAACTTCTGGAGATGATTTGTTTAAAGCGACAACTGCATTATTGCGAGACTTAAGTGCATGGTATCACATTGTTGTTGCGGTTGATTTATCTCAAGCCTCAAATAGCAATAGAGTTAAAATGTATATAAATGGAACATTACAGACGGCATTTGACCAAGATGAAACATTTGTTGACAGAGATAGTCAATTTAACACAGTGTCAGTTAATAATGCTATTGGCAAAAGACCTTACGCAACAACATATTTTGATGGTTATTTAGCAGAGATGCATTTTATAGATGGCACACAATTAACGGCAGATACGTTTGGAGAAACAAAAGAAGGTGTTTGGATTCCAAAAGAGGTAACTGGAGTGACGTATGGCACAAATGGTTTTTATATGAAGTTTGACCAAACTGGAACTGGTACGGCATCAGCATCAACGATTGGAGCAGATAGTTCTGGTGAGGACAATCATTTTACATCGTCAGGATTGGGAGCAGATGATTCAAATATTCCTGACTCACCCACTAATAATTTTTGTATTATAAATGCTTTGACGGATGTTAGTGACATAGCACTTGCAGAAGGAAATACAAATATTACAAATACCACTGATAGTTGGCCTACAGTTCGTGGAACTTTTGGGGCTACAAGTGGCAAGTGGTATTATGAGGTAGCGAATAGTGACCAGACTAGATGGCAGGCAGGATGGGCAACTGGTGAGTTTATTAATGGAACAACTTTTGCTACTACTATTGCAGATAGTTTATTGGCACATTCTGAAGACCCACTGAAAGTTTATGATTTTGGCACTAAAAGAGATATCAATGGTGACCCAAGTTTTGACACAAGTGATATACTGCAAGTAGCAATCGACATTGACGCAGGAAAATTTTGGCTAGGTATAAATAATACATGGGTTAATAATTCTGGTGGTTCAGCAGGAAATCCTGCTTCTGGCACAAATGAATTGGAAACATTTACAGCAGGAACAACGATGTATCCATCATTTCTAGCGAACGGAGCAAATTTAACTGTGAATTTTGGGCAAGACAGTTCTTTCGCAGGAGCAAAAACAGCACAGAATAACTCAGACCAAAATGGCAGGGGAGATTTTTATTATACACCTCCTGCTGGTTATCTCGCTTTATGCACAGCAAATTTGCCAGAACCAACAATAAGTCCACTGAATGGAAAACAACCATCAGACTATTTTAATACAGTGTTATATACTGGTGATGATTCAACAAATGCAATTACTGGTGTTGGCTTTCAACCAGATTTGGTATGGTTAAAAAATCGTGACTATGCTGTAAACCACAGACTATATAATGCTTTAACGTATGGTGGCCCATATTCAGCAGGAGCAAGTGGTTCAAAATATCTTAAACCAAATGCAAATACTGGTGACACTGCTGGAACTGCTAATTCTTTAATTTCATTAGACAGTGATGGTTTTACAGTACATGGAAGTGGTGGTGAAACCAACGACCTAAATGAGAAGTATGTTGCGTGGAATTGGTTAGCAGGAAACGGTACAACTACAAATGACGCAAGTGCAACTGGTGTAGGTTCAACAGATAGTGTGTACTCAGTAAACACAACGGCAGGGTTTAGTATTGTGACCTATACTGGTACTGGTTCAGCAACTACGATTGCTCATGGTTTAGGAGTAAAACCAAACACAATTTGGATTAAAAGACGGACTGTTGCAGATTATGGTAACTGGTCAATATATGTGGATTCGCCAAATATGGGAGCAGGAAAATCTATTTATTTTGATTTAGATAATGCGGCAGGAACATCAAGTAGTATGATGAATGACACAGAACCCACAAGTAGCGTATTCACAGTAAATACGTCATCTGGAACAAATACAAATACACATGAATATATTGCGTTTTGTTTTTCAAATGTTGAAGGCTATTCAAAGTTTGGAGAATTTGCTGGAAACGGAGATGCATCTGGAGATTTTGATGGTCCATTTGTTTTTACTGGTTTTCGTCCTGCATGGCTAATGTGGAAACGAACAAATGATACTAATCAGTGGGTAATGAATGATGCTAAAAGAAATCCAAATAACCCTAATAATCAAGTATTATATGCAAATTTGACTGATGCAGATTCAACAGGTGAGGGAATAGTAACAGATTTCGTATCTAATGGTTTTAAGTTACGGACTGGAACAAATGGAAATGCGAATACAAGTGGTAGCACATATATATACATGGCCTTTGCTGAAATGCCTTTCAAATATGCCAATGCAAGATAGGAGATAAACATGGTTTGGAAATATAAATCGAGAACTATATCAGGTGGCAGACCTTGGAAGGATGATGATGGCTTTACGCATCCGTATAATTGGATGTCTTGGGATGATTCTACAAAGAAAGCAAAAGGTTTAACTTGGACAGATGACCCTGCACCTTATGACAATAAATTCTATTGGGGTTGGTCAGCAGATGGTAAAACTCTTATTGAAAGAAAGTTATCAGACGAAGATGCAGTAGATGGTTCTGGAAATAAATTAAAAGATGAAGATGGTAACCAAGTTATTAATGAAGGATTAAAAACAATTTGGGTTCGCAAAACAAAAGAGTCAGCAAACGGAAATCTTCAATCAACAGATTGGTATGTCACCAGAAAAGCAGAAGCTGGAACGGCTATCCCTAGTGCGACTTCTACCTACAGAACGAAGGTCAGAACGGCATCAAAAACGATTGAAGATAAAATAAATGGGTGTTCTAATTTATCCGCTTTTAAAGCATTGTTTGATACTCCAGTCGATAGTGATGGAAACCCTACTGGCAACGCTCCAATATATGATTGGCCGAAGGATGAGTAAGCCAACTCTTACCTCTGTAACAGAACAAATTCATCAACTTGATACACGTTCTCATCGCCTCGAAACTGAAACAAGTATTCAGTTCAAGGATCTTTTTAATCGCATTAAGCGCATTGAAGGTATCCTTATTGCTGCTTTTGCTACAACTATTATTATTCTTTTAACTGTGGCACTCCAACTCTAAACAAACTTAAAATTTATTAATCGGACATATATTACCGAGCCTCAGAGGCTGCCGATTTACTAGGTGATATTATGGATCCAATGACATTATTCGCTGCGGTGACGAGTTCATTTCAGATCGTAAAAAAGTTAGTAAACGCAGGGAAAGAATTTGAGGATGTTTCACTCCAGATAGGCAAATGGATGGGTGCCTGCGCTGACCTTGAACATCAGCATAAAAAACTAAAAAACCCTACCCTCTTAACTAGACTGAAAAAAGGAAAATCTATTCAAGAGGAAGCCTTCCAGTTGGTTCAACATAAGGCAACTATTGAGAAGCAAAGAGATGAATTGCAACATCATATTATCTGGACACTTGGGTTAGGTCAGAAGGGCTGGAACGCACTTTTAGAAACGGAACGACAGATCAGAATTGCTAGGAAAAAGGAAAAGTTTGATCGTGAAGCAAGGATTGAAAAAATACAATTTATTGTGGTACTCACTGTCGTTGGTGTTGTGGGTGTGGGTCTACTCATTGGTCTTGCCTACGGCCTCAAAATCATCGACAGTAGATGAAAATACTATCTGTAGATTACACCGTGTAGCAGTCCTAATTAGGAACCCTGGAGCGCATCAAACGAGAGATGTATTATGTATATACTACGGCTCCAAAAACACCGTTGAAACGGCCATAATTGAGTACTCACCTACCAGTAGTTGCCAGGTAGAATATTCATGTAAAGTGAACCCTTCTCCCACCAGAAAAGCAATAACAGAAATCATTAATGAGTACAAAGAAAATGGCTAAAAAATTACAAGAAGATAGTATGCTCAATCCCTATGATCTGGACGGAGACGGATGTGTCAGTGATGATGAAGTGAATAAGTCCAAGGAGATCCGTGAGTTCGAAGATCAGAGCCGAAAACATCTGGCTCAATTAAGACTTGCTAGGTATTCATTAATAGCAATCGCAATTTATACCTTGCTTCTTTTCATGCCATTTGTCTCAGACGAGAGAATAGAATTGCTCACCAGTATTTCAGATTTATTTTACATTTCACTCTGTTCAGTTGTGGGTGCCTATATGGGATTTACTAGCTGGGCAACTCGAAACGGGAAGTAAAAATGTTATCACTTTTAGGATCTGCATTAGGGTTTGGCACAAGTATAATTCCGAGTGTCATTGATCTCTTCAAACAGAGACAAGCTGACAAACAAGAGTTGGCAATGCTCCAGGCAAAGGCTCGTTATGCGGCACAATTATCAGAACTCAAGATAGATGAGTTAAGGTCTAAAAGCGACATCGCTGAAATTGAAGGAATTCATAAAAGTCAGGCAGCGGCAGTCAGCAAGTCTACCTTTGCAGCTGCCCTATCAGGGTCAGTCAGACCAATCGTAACCTACTTGTTCGTAGGCATATTTCTCACAGTAAAGATCACCGCCCTGGTTACGGCAATGAAGGCAGGCCAAACATTGAATGACGCGATGCCGATTATCTGGGATCAGGATACTCAAATTCTTTTTAGTGGAATTATTAGCTTTTGGTTTGGGCATAGAGCCTTCGAAAAAATACGGCAAAGGAAAGGATAAATTATGGACATAGATAAGCTGCGTGAGCAACTGAAAATTGATGAGGGTGTAGAGCATGAAATCTATAAAGATTCGCTTGGTTTGAAGACTTGTGGAATCGGTCACTTGTGTGTCGATGGTGAGCCAGAATTTGATATGGATTTTGGTGAAGAAATCTCCGACGAAAGGGTCAATGAACTGTTCGAAAAAGATGTCAAAATTATGATCGAAGAGTGTGAGAAATTGTACCCGTATTTTTCGGAACTTCCAGAAGAGGCACAACAGATTATTGCTAATATGATGTTCAATATGGGGAGGCCCAGATTGTCCAAATTTAAGATGATGAAGCAGGCCGTTGACAATCGAGATTGGAAGGAAGCGGCAAAGCAGATGAAGAACTCAAAGTGGTACGTCCAAGTTAAAAATCGGGCTGATCGTTTAGTTAACCGAATGGAAGGAATTCAGTAATGCCGAAGGTAGGTAACAAACATTTTAGCTACAGTAAGTCAGGTAAAGCCGCTGCAAAAAAGGAAGCACAGAAGACGGGCAAGAAGGTTGAAATCGGTTCAAAGAAAAAGTCTCTGATGAAATCTTATAAGTGATCTTATGGAAAGCCGAATCGTGTAACCACTTTGTAACCACTTCTGGTGATACCTAGCTCTGTCT
>VTLG01012961.1_pt1 | contig 31875 bp, 34 predicted proteins | sample 4694571 | NCBI WGS metagenome assembly VTLG01 (sample SAMN12604809, study PRJNA352737) | marine metagenome | biome: ENVO:00000447; feature: ENVO:00000209|ENVO:00000569|ENVO:01000036; material: ENVO:00002151; isolation source: viral sequences binned using virsorter ...
ATTAACGGAGTAAGCTATACATGGACAGGAGCAGATTTAACAACCAAACCAAACGTCACGATTGCCAATCCAGGTCAAGCGTTTCAATACGCAGAAAGTTATATCGGACCTGGACTTCAAAATATAACAACAATCAATCGAACAACAGTCTTAGAAAGTGTTACCGAAACAACTTCAGTCTTCTCGCAATAATATTATTTAGTGGGTCAAGTGCATTAGCTAATACATCACAAACAGCAGCACCAGTAGCTAATACTTCAGCCAGTTTAACTAATATGGCAATACAAACTTTGCAGGGAAATTTAATACAAAATCAGTATGGAGGAGGAGTAGTTTGTCAGGGGCCAATGTTGACATTTTCTCCATTCATTACTGACTCACATACGTTCCAAAAACCTAGAGAATATTGGTACGAAGCTCCTGTCTATGACGAGGATGGTAATGTTGTTTATTATCAACAAACAAGGACAGGACAGAAGGATAATTTCTCACTTAACGTCGGAGCAAGTTTAACTTTTTCAATGCCACTTGATAGAAGATTTCAACAAAGATGTTTGAAAAACGCAAAGCTACAAGGAGAACATCAACAACAACTAATTGATAATAAAAAATTAGATTTTATCATCGCAACTTTACGTGAATGTGGAAATTTGAAATTACAGGGCATTGAATATGCTCCTTCTTCCCCCTACTACAAGATCTGTGAAAATGTGGTCGTTAAGCCACGCATGGGTCAAGTTTTACCTCACAGGCATCTTATTTCTTCTCCTTCAAAGGAGGCAAACCCCTCTTCTCCCGATAAGAAATAGTTATTCTTTCTGAGAAGTTTGGTCGTTTTATTTTCTTACCTAAAGCCTTCTTTACCTTATTTACTACCTGCTTGATAATTGGTTTGACAGCCTTCAATAGTATTGGGGTAGATAGTGCAGCAGTAGTAGCTACAAGGGTTATCCCTCCAGTTTTTACTACTTGTGGAACGGTGGGGATGGCATCAATTATCTGTTGTTGAACATTTAATTTTTTATATCTAGTTACACAACGGTTTCCTACCAATTCATACCTAATAATTTGTTTAGTACCCTCTTCTACTTTTGTCCCAACTTCAGGCGCACCATCGGGAGGACAAGCTTCTGCTTTTTGCTTTGGCACTTCTGGGGCTGGAGGTATTTCTGGCTCTTGGTGTCTTTGCTGCTCTTCCTCGTTAATAGGAACAATCCTTAAGGGTTCATAATTCATTGGCTCATAACTTGGTGTCTGAGCAGGACACAAGATCATATTGCCATCTGGATCATTATCTATAAGTCCATCATTTTCTCCACTACGCCTTGCTTTAACACAAGGCATCTCAATGACTGGAAATCCTATAGGAACATTGATTGGTACGTTTGGAGGATTAACGATAGGAACATTAATCACATAAGTATTAACAGGTGTAATCCTAATGGGATCTACACCAATCTTAGGGATCTCTATCACTAACAGTCATTCCAATCTTGTGCTATTTGTGAACCAACCTTCCCCGATTGCTTTCTTGCTAGACCAAACCAAATACCACTAGCTACAGGCCCAATTATAGGGACTTGCATAATGGCAGGAGTAGTTGCAGCGCCTATACCAGAACCAATAATTTCACCATTAGCTTCACCTTTTATTCCAGCTTCTAAACAAGCCATATCTATTTTTTCTTGTACTTCTGGAGAATAAGAAGGTCTTGTTAATGCAACCGTTTCTTTATGGATATAAGTTTGGGTCTTACCCTTAAACCCAGGACGAGTTTCTTCTTTTGTGTATAAAAGTTTCTTTGGATCGTGTTGATTGCTTGCCATTGTCCAAGAATGTTTATCACCTTCTTTCTCACTTCTTATTGAGAAGCTTGAATATTTATTACTTGGAAGTGCTGCTAGGTTTGGGATACCTGAATCTCTTTTAGCTAAAATATTCAAGGTATAAAAATTACTAGCTACTAGCCCTATTCCAAGAATAAAGCTAGTAAAGCCATTAAATGATTTGATCATTTAGAAATTTCTAAAAGGAACACCTATAGCTTTCTTTTCTTCGTTCTTTTGTTGGGCAGGACTTAATGCTCCAGTAGGTAAAGCAGGACCAGATAATCCAGGTAACTTTATTGCACCCATTACCTTTTCCATTGCTTTATCTTGAAGCATTTTCTGGTTGTCTTCGTTAGTTATCCAGAGATAACCAAAGATTCCCCCACCAGCTATAGAAGCTGATAGGAGGAAAGCTACAACAGCTACTCCATCAAGAATTTTGCGTATCATCTTCTTCTGAGGTTAGGAGTTCATTAAGCACTTTAAGAGCACCACTATCTTCAATAAGAAGTGATTCAAGTTTTCTGGTTTCTGCTTGCAGCGTATTTATTTGCTGTTGCTTACTGTTGTATGTAGCAACGTTAGTGTCATAGCGTGATTGAATTTCATCACGCTTTTGTTCTGGGCTAGGCATGAAACTAGTATTTAGTTTTGCCTAATGTTACTGCAGCATCTTTTGTTGTAAAGTCTTCTGTTGTCCAGATAGATGTTGTACCATCTTCTTTCTTATAAGCCTTTATGATTTCAAGATGTTTAACATTTCTTTTTATCCGATCTTTTTCTTCATCTGTAAGAGATGATTTAGCAGCAAGTTCATTTATTATTGAGACACTATGCTCACCATGAGCAAAGAGAGTTGCTACTTCGTCTGTTGTACGTTCAGCCATTGTTTTTAAGAGTTTCAACCTCCATCTTAAGCTCCTGTATTGCTTTTACAAGGATTGGTATTAATTTACCGGGAGTAGCCTCAAGTTTATCTGGATTTGATTCCAGTACTAAACCTAGATAATCAGCATCATTATCTTTTTGTACTTGTTGGAAATCTTGAGCAATAAAACCTGCTTCATAAGTTCCATCTTTTAATAGTCCTTCTCTTGAATTCCACTTAAATTTAACTGGTTTAAGAGAATCAATAAAGTCTAATCCTAAATCTAAAGTATTAATATCTGTCTTATCTCTTCTATCAGAAAGTGCAGTAATAGAAGTTACTTGGCAACGTAGAGTTGATATCGAACTATTACCTAAAGTTATTTCATTATCTGCATCAGTAGCACTTGGATCAGCATTATATCCAATAACAATACAATTATCACTAGTTGTAGCAGAACCGTCAGCTGCTCCTCTTCCTATAAATACATTATTATCACCAGTAGCTCCATTTGCTGTGTCTACACCTATAATTATACTTCCATTAGTATCTCCAGAAGCTAAACAATCCTTACCAATTACGACGTTCCAGTGGCCTCCAGTTATTGCACCACCTGCGTTGTAGCCAACGAGAACGTTCTGCGATCCACCTGTGATGGAGTATCCTGCCTTATAACCTAATGCTGTGTTAGTAGCTCCAGTGTTATTTGCTGCTAAAGCTTGATGACCAACTGCTGTTGCACCATCTGCTGTATATACCTTTAATGCTTCATAACCTACTGCTACATTTTCATCACAATCTGTACCAGTAGATAAAGCATTATAACCTAATACTGAGTTTTTATCTCCACCTAATATACTTTTCGCAGCTTCCCATCCAACAACCGAATTTTTAGCACCTGATGTTGCTGCTTGTAGTGCTCCTCTACCTACACCAGTATTTTTACTTGCTACTGTATTAGCTCTTAAACAATCGGCTCCGACAGCTACATTCTCACCATCAGTGTTAACCTCTAAAGCTCGAAGACCCACGGCTACATTGTTAGCACCTGTCTCCGTTGTCTTTAAAGCATCTTTTCCTACTGAAGTATTACCATCTGCACTTGTGATTGCTGTTCCTGCGTTAAATCCAATTAATGTATTATTTTCTGCACTAGTCCCACTAAAACTATCACCAGCATTACTTCCAGCCACTGTATTATTCTGAGCATCAGAAGATACACCACCACCACCACCAGAAACAGTAGCCCATGTGTTGTCACCACGTAAATAAGTGGATGAACTTGCTGTACCAGTAGCGGATAATTGGTCAATACCAACAGCATCGTCTGCCATTAAAGCATTTGTTATTTGATCATTTGCTATATGTGCAGTATCTATAGATCCATCTGTATAGTGTTCTGAGTTAATAGCATTATCTGCAATCTTAGTTCCATCTACGGCATCAGCAGCTATCTTAGCTGTAGTAACAGCATTTGAAGCGATAGTCGTAGCACCATCTCCTGATGAGGTTACGTCTCCAGAGTGATTAGGATGAGAGTAATTATTAGCACTAGCTGCTATAGCGTTTAATTTAGTGTGATCAGCATCAGTAAAGACATTAGAATCTGTAGCGGCTTCAACTGCTGCTCTGATTTCTGCATTGGTTTGGTCGGCTGTTGCACTAGCTTCTATACCGTCTAATTTAGTTTTTAAAGTATCAGTAAAGTTATTTTGAGTTAATCCTCCATCTCCTACTGAGTAGGTGGTGTTGGTATCAGTAGAAGTAAATGTAATTTCATCGTTGGCAGCATTAGTTGTAATAGTGACATTTGTTCCACCAACTAAAGTTACTGTGTCTGTTGCTGAATCAGCTGCTACTGTTGTTTGTCCACTAACAGCAAAATTAGAGAAAGCATTTTGGTTGACATCTCCACCAGCTCCTGCTGCTGCCCAGACCAAACCAGTAGCAGTACTACTATCAGCTTTTAAAATATATCCATTTGTACCTACAGCTAAAGCACTTGGATCACCAGAACCATCACCTACTAATAATTCACCCTTACCATCAAGGTCTGAGTTCATCACAGCACCTGCTGCGTTGACATTTGTTGCGTCAGTTACGTCTGCACTAGCTTCTATACCGTCTAATTTTGTTTTTAAAGTATTAGTAAAGTTATTTTGAGTTAAACCACCATCTCCTACTGAGTAGGTTGTATTCGTATCTGGTGGTGTTCCCCATGTATTATCACCTCTTAAATATGTAGTATTACCAGCAGTACCTGTTGCAGATAATTCAGGAATTCCTATGGCATCATCAGCTATTTTTGCATTAGTAATAGCGTTATTATCAATAGTCCAAGTAGCACCAGATGAACTAACAGTTATATCTCCTTTATCTCCATCACTAACACCTGAAGAACTATTAGCATCAACATAAGCTTTTACTGATTGTTGACTAGGTACTTTAGTAGCAGAATTACTAGCCATATTATCTTCATCTAATAAATCAGAAGATATTGAATAGTTATTAGCTGAAGCTGCTATAGCGTTTAGTTTTGTATGATCAGCATCTGTAAAAACATTACTATCAGTAGCTGATTCAACTAAGGTTCTTATTTCTGCTGCTGTTTGATCTGCTGTTGCACTAGTTTCTATACCATCTAACTTAGTTTTATCAGAACTAGATTGTAATCCGGCATTGCTTGTTGTTGCTTCCGGTAAATTAACGTTTGAACCACTACTACTTGCAAGTTCTCTAGTACATGCTGTATAGCTTAGGTTTGTAACTCCAGAGCTAGCATCTACATAAGCTTTAATTGACTGTTGAGTAGCAGCTTTTGTAGCTGAGTTACTCGCCATATTATCTTCATCTAACAGATCAGCCTCAGTAATCGGCCCATCATCTAAGAACTCTTGGAAACCATATAAGAGTTGATTTGTATTTTTATCTAGGTCTTCTTCAGTAAGAACACTTCCATCTTGGAAATCTACCTTTTTACTGCTAACACTTGTATTACGTTGGAATTTAATTGCAGCACCGTTAGCCGGATGATTACCAGAGGTAAACGATATAGTTGTTGCACTAGGGAAGGTATAATGAGTTGTTTGAGTTTTAGTTACTCCACCAACAGTTACTACTACTTCTGACTCAGCTAAGTAATCAAAAGATATAGAAAACGGACCAGCGGTATTATTACCAGTGTGATTAGTAAAAGAGTTTGTTGTGTTAGTTGCCATGATTTAGAACTATTTCTCCAATATGTCCATTATATCTTTATTCGATCTTCTTACTTCGTTTTCCATAGCAGCTTTCTTTTCAGGATCTAAATAATTGTCCTTATAATATTGAACTGCTGCTTGCTTGTATGCTCTGTAGATATTACGAACATCTTTTTGTAATTGTTTTCTTAGAAAGTCTTTCCTTTTTAAAGTTGCTTGAGCATCAATAGCACCAGAATCATCACTTTCGATAATTGCTAATGCTTTTAAATTGTCTTTGTCTCTGGCTAATTTTAAAATTGCATCACCAAACCGAACACCATCTTTAGGATCAAACTGACCAGTTCTAGGATTTAGAGGTAGGAAAGGAATAAGATTTTTCATCTTATTATATTCAGGTGTAGTTAAATTAATACCATTTCCTTGGTTGTCATAAGGTATTACATCGCTTGGCTCTATTAGCTTTACACCTATTCTTCTAATATAAGAATCAATAGGATTATTTTTACTTTTTCTATATTTAAATGGATTGAAGTAATCACCATAAAATGCTCCTTCTGGATATGTTGCTATTTCACCTGTTGTTATGCTTCTAATTGGTTCAATATCAGCACTAAAACCAGAAGTACCATCTTGAAGATTTCTCATAATCATCAAACCAAAAGTATCTAATAACTGGAATGGATTATTAGAATCTTTCAAGCTACCTAGATCATTTCCTTCAAAGGGAAATTCATCTTCAAAGTATTGACCTACATCTTCTGTTCTTATTTCCTGTGGTTTTATATCTCCTTTACGCATTTTTACTTTACGTTTAGGGAATCTACCTTTGTATTCTCGTTGAGTTAATTCATCAAACCATTCTTCTCCTCTTGCTCTAACAATACTTCTTTTAAGAGAAGCTGGATAATTTACCATGCTGGATGCATAGTTAGCAGGTATTCTTAAAAATCTTTGTAATGCATTGGTATCACTTGTTAAATCAAATAGTTGAGCAATGTTTTGAATCATATATTTGTTATTCAGGTTCCTAGAAAGTAAAGCTATTTGACATTGTGCAGCATTTTCATAATCTTCATCTTCAACAAAATCACGACAATAAGCCATATCACTAGAAATCATTAAGAGAGAAGCTACTGGTTCCATTCGAGATAAAAAATCTAAATATTCATATTTAGGTAATCCATCAGCACCTCTGATTACTTTGCCATTCTTATCTTTTACTACAGTACGGAAACTGTAAGGAAGTTCTTCTGATCTTTGTTCGTTTTGCCTTATCCATTTATTGTGATGACCACCACCAACTAATGCTAGTTCAGCTTCTGGGTCATCTTTTGCTGCTGCTAAAGCTATGAAATAAGCCCAAATTGCACCTCCTACAGTTGCTTCTCCATTAGCTCTATAAGCAGTAGCAAGATCTTCACTCATTAATCTATCGTTATGTTCTTTTAAAATCCTTCCTAAAGTTGCTTGATGTTTTGGTGGCATACCTTTAGTAAGTGTTCTTAAGTCAGGTACACCTGTTCTTCTAAGTACATGTTTTCCTATATTTATGGGTGTTGTTACAAATGGAACTACTGGTTTTAGTGGTGTTGCTTTAAGTATTTGAGCCGTTTTCTTTGTTAGTTCTGACCCAACTCCATTCATAAAAAATCCTTTACCTAATTCATCTGTAAAGGTTCTATCTGCGGCATAATCTAAAGCTCTTGTATAAGCATCTAAAATATATTCATCTGTTCCTTCTCTAATACTTCTTTTGTTAACAATATCCATTACTTCATCAAAGTTACTGTTGACATAAATTTTCCAACTTTGACCTGTTAAACCTTGTTTCGTAGCTTGTTCAGTAAGTTCTCCCCATAGATGAGAACGAAAAGCAGCTTGTTTAACAAATTCATCACCAGCCATCATGAAACGACCAGGGATTCTTACACCATGACCAACTAAATTAATTGTTTTTGCAAGGTAATTATCACCTGCCATTCTTAGGGCATATCTTTCAGCTACATCCTGTCCAAACATTCTTCTTTCATCAAGAATATTTTTATCAAGGTAAAGTGCTTTACCTGCTGCTTTGAAATTATCAGCAGTAGAAGTAAAGATTTTTACTAATTCTCTTGCTGCTCTAGCTTTTGATTCTTTATCTAAAATCGGACTACCTGCCGCAAGATCCAGTGGACCAAGAGCAACATTCATTAATGAACCAACGATATTAACTATGTGTGTTTCAGGTGCAGAAAGAAGACTATTTATAAATATTTCATTAGTTATTTGCATACCTCTATTAGCCCTACCCCAAAAACCTAAACCTTGGGTTAGTTTGCTTAATCTTTTACTGTCTCCTTGCATTGCTAAAATTTTTCTTGTAATACCTAAAAGACCTTCAACATCATCACTGTCTATATAAGATTTAAGACCTTCTAGTAATTCTTCTTTTGTAGGTACTGCTTTCTTTTCAGTAATATCTTTCTTTGTTTTTTTAACTAAGTCTCTTGTTGTTGGTTGATATTTATCTTTTTTAGCTCTTTCAGCAACAGATTCACCGCCACTTAAACCTTTAGCTACATCCTCATCTACTGTTGTAGTAGCAACGTGTTTTGGTTCTGCATCTATTAATTGATTAACTCTTAAAGTGCCAGCAACTTCACTACTAATAGTTTTAGTAGGTGCTGTCAGTTGAATCATATTAATTACATCTTCAGACCATTGAGTTAATAATTCATCAGGAACTGTTTCACCTAAAAGAAAAGCTTGTTCAATATCTGCCATTGAACTGCTTACTGCTTTAGCTAATCTTTTTTGTTCTTTAATTGCTCCAAGGTAGATAACACGCAAATGTTTTTCTGGATCTTTTGGACTTATTAGTTTAGATATTTGTTTTACTTTAGGTAGTAAGTCTCCATAACCCATTGCAGTAGCAGCTTCTACTGTGAAGTCATCAGGAATAGAGATTCTATTAACTGCTTTTGCCGTAGCGTTCCACATATCCTCAGTAATTCTGAGAACATCTTCTTCTGGACCCCAGACATTTGGATTAGGTTTTGTTTTTAATAACTTAAATCCATCAGAATCAGGAGAAGGAGGAACATCAGCCCCTGATGAACCAGAAGGAGGTTTTCTAGGAGGCACTGCTCCACCATCACCTGCATCACCACGAAGACTCACTTCAAGATCAACTTTCTTTTGATCTGTTGGTGACAGCTGATCATACTGACTTCCTTCTTTTAAAAGCCTGTCTTGTTCATTAAGACCTGATTGTATTTCTTTAAAAAGTTGTTTTGATCTAGCAATATTTTCGTCAGCTGATTTACTTGTTTCTTCAATTTCTTTAAATAATGCTTTGTATTCTTCTGGAGGGTTCTTCACCCACTCTTCAAATGTTGGTTCTTTAACAGTTAAAACAGCGTAAGAATCTTTGCTTGGTTTTGCTGGTGTATCATCTTTTATACTGAACCATTCAATATCAGGATCATCTTTAAACCATCTTGCATATATAGATCTTCTTTTTGGTCCCTCTCCATATAACTGATAAGTACCTTCAGGAAGATTTGCTTTTACTTTATTAAAATTATCTCTTAAAACTTGAATTTGTTTTTGAGTAGATAGTTTAGAAAACTCTTCTTTTGTTAGTCCAACTTCAGTTAATGGTTCATTGAAAAAATCACTAGGTTTAGAAACGGATATATTATAATCTCCTTTAAATCCTCCTCCACTTCTTGCAGTATCAGAAACAGGAATATCATCAATTTCTCTTGTGACTTTTACAACCCCATCAAAATAAACATCAGTTTTGCCTTCTTTAAATAGACGTAAATCAATAGCTTTTTCTTGTGATAGTTCTGCTACTTCTTGTGCTGGCTGATCAAATTGTGCTCTTATTTTATTAGCACCTTTTCTTGATTTAGTAACTTGATCAAAGTGTTTTTTAGTTACCCATCTACCTTCATATCCTCTAACTTTCTTTGCATCAGTTGGATGAGGTGTACCAGGTAAGATCTTTTGTCTTCCTGTTGTTTTTGGTTGAATATCATCTATAGCTCTTGATTCTTTTAAAATTCGATCTACTTCTCTAAGTCTTCTAGCATCAGATTGTGCAAGTCCTTTAAGATTTTCTCTTAATACTTCAGACAATTTCTTGGATTCAGTATCGGCAGCAGGTAGGACTTCTGGTGTAATTGCTTCAGAAGGAATATCACTATTTTGTCTCCACAACATTTCATCAATTTCATCTGAAGTAGCTCCACCTAAACTTTCTTTAATAGATTGCTGAAGTCTTCCGTATTCCTCAAATACTGTTGGATCACTAGTTTTAAAACTTTGAATAAGGTTATTGACTTCTTCTGTATCTTTAACACTTAAAGGATATGTTGTACTTTCTCCTTCTATATAATCGCCAATCTTTTTAAGAAGTCCTTTGTATTGATCATCTTCAAAAGAATTAATAAGATCAAATGTATCTTTTAAATCTGCTTTTGAAAGATTCCTAGATATAGATTTAGGTAAAGGAATTATTTCATCACCAAGTTTTCCAATATCATCGCTTGCTGCATAAACATCACCAGCTGTTGCTCTTAAAATCGTTGTATTTAAGTCAGGTACATTTCCTAATACTTCAGTAAATTCATCTGAAAATTCTTCACTTCCTACAAGAGTTGCATTATCTATTTTCTTCTTTTGCTGAAGGAAAAAGTTTCTTCTTTTTGGATCTTTCTTTATATCTCTAAACAACTTCATTGTTCTATCAAGAACTTGTTCCTGATTTAAAATCTTTGGTCCACGAGTTATCGCATCTATAACATCAACACTTTTTCCTGCTAATTTTTTAGTAAGAATAGGTGCTGCTTTCATGACTGCTGTAGCAGTTAATCCAACTGCTTCACCAAAAACAGTACCAGCAAAAAACTGTTTAAGTTTTGCTTTTCCATACTTATCAACATCACCTGCTTTTGGTCTTTCTGGTGCGGATAAAAATTCAAAGAAAGGTTTTACAAGACCATTATTTACTATTGGATTTTCAACACCAGCTAGAAAATTAAATAGATTTTCATCGTAAGCATCAATAGCAACAAAGTCTGCTGCTCCACCAGCTACAAACCATTTTGCACCAGTAGCAACTTTATCTATATGTTTAACACCTTCAAGACTTAAAGCCTTAATACCATTGATCTTGCCTAACGCCTTAGAAAAACCTACATATGGAACTAAGAAACCAGAAGAAAATTTTGATATTTGATAAAACGCATCATCTGTATCACCTTCTTTTTCAAGACCTAAAGCTTTTAAATCTATAAGTTCATTTGGATCGTATGGATTACCTTGAGCCCAATCACTAATATGTTTAATCTCATTAGGTATATCAAAAATCCCTGCTTTTACTGCTCTGAAGAATTTCTTATCTTCTTCTGTCTTACCAACAAATAGTTCTTCTTGTGTTTTTTGTGCTTTATCTACTTCTTCTGGAGTTATCTGACTAGGGAACATAACTGCTCCAGATCTAAAAAATCCTTTATTAGCAAGAACTCTTGGAGTAGCTTTTAAATTTGAATCAGTCATTGTTATTCAAGAAAATTAACGTAAAGAGGGTTTTTGTCTTTTGTTTCTCCGTCTGAAGAATAAACAGACCAAGCTAAAAATCCATCGCCTTTACTGGCTTTAAACTCATTAAATACTAATCTAGCTGCAAGTGCATTTAAGACAGGATCATATAAGGCTTCATTCTTATCTATTTCTAGTTTTGGTCTTCTATCTGATCCAAGAGGTAAATCAGGATAATCGTACATATTGATTTGAGAAATACCATAAGACTCTTCAGGTTTATTTTTTGTTCCTTTGTTTAGAGCATTTGGTCTCCCTCTAGATTCTGCTAAAGCAATAGCAACCATAATTTTTAAATCTTCTCCTTCAAATCCAGCATTACGATATAGATCTATTAAATAGTTTCTTGGGATTGGAGAGTTGTCTTTAATGTTAGGAGCTATTGCTTTTTTTAGTTTTGTAAGTTCTGTTGTAGATAATAAGTTTTTAGGTTTTATTTCTTGAACTGTTTTTTGCTTTGAGATTTCTGGTATTAATAATTCTTGTCCGATTTGCAATACATCTGGATTTTCTAAATCATTAGCATCAATTAAATCTGCAGTAGATAAATCATATCTATTTGCTATTTTTTCTAAATAATCGCCAGATTGAACTCTATGAATTGTAGGTTTACCTTCTAAATCACCTGCTGCCACTGGGGAGCCTCCTCCTGGTGTGAATTGACCTATTAGATTTTTTAATTGTGTTATTAAATCTTCAGATTGAGTTTGATTTGAACTTTGATTGAAGTTCATTCCTGGAGTTACAAATTCACTGTCTTTGTTTGTGTCTTTTTCTTCTCCTACCTCTTCTCCTGTTGCTGGTGGTTCATAGAAAGGATTTTCATATGTACCACTTATTATGTTGCCTTCAGTATCTACAACAGCAGGAGGATATTTTTTATCTACGTCTTCTTGCTTCCAGCCTCCTACTTTTTCTGCACCCAATACCTGCCATAAGTATTGTGTTTCTATTTGTTGCTTTTGCAGAGGTGAAGGAAGACGACCATTTTGCTTGACGAAATCTTTATACCATTTAGTTACTTGTGTTTGAACTTTATGTCTAATTCTCGTTGATTCTTTAAAGTCTACTTTTGTTGCCTTGCTAAACCATCCTCCGCTTGTACCTAAGTTGTTATCAACTTGCTTCATTATGTTTTCAAGACTTTTGTCTACTTCTACTCCTATGCTTTTTGCAGTCTTAGCAAGTGTTCTTAATTCAGAAATAGCTTTAACAGCTTCATCATCCATCGTTACATGATTATTTTCTGCAATAGCAATTTCTTGTTCTAAGACCTCATCATATCCATCAAAAACACCACTTAAAATCTTTCTTTCTATGCCAGGAATAACATTAGTAATTAACTCATAGTTATCTGATTTACCTAATGATTGAACATAAGCTTGTAATTCCTTGTCTGCATATTCAGGATTATTAAGCAATGCGGCAAATGTTGCTTTTTTTCTTTCATTAAAGGCTTCTGGTGTTTCTCCTTCACTGATAGTCATCTCATTAAAATCGCTCCATGCTTTTTTAACTTTTCTTTTCTTAATTTCCCTATCAATCTTAGGTTTGTTTTGAAGTTTATTCAAAACTCTTTGATCATATTGCTCATGAAAAGAAGCAGCTTCTTCAAGGTAATCAGGATGATCTGTTAAATCTTTATCTCCCCAAGGTATTGATCCTAGTATTTTCTCTGGAAGATCTTCAGCTATTTCCATACTCTTTGTTTTATCTTCATCGATCGCTAATAATCTTGCTTTAGCAAAAGCACTTTTAATTAATAGTTTGTAAGTCTTTTTTGCATCTTCTCCTGTTACACCAGCTTTATATATATCCTCTACAAATTCAGCTAAAATAATAGATCCTTGTTCATTGTCACCTTTAGCAAAAGATTGTGCTGCTAATGTGATAGCATCTGGAATTTGGCTTTGAAGTTGATAAAATTTATATTTTTTATTTTCTTGAATATGGTGATTTGTAATCTCAAAGATCTGAGATTGCATTGTTGGCATGAAATGCTCGTTAACAATATCAGGATCAAGATCACCTAATTTTGCTAGTGAAGCATTTATTTTTGACTGTCTCCAATCTGCAAATTCAGTAGAATCTAAACTATATTCATTTAAGTTTTTATAGATAGGTTGATTATTTGCATCTACTGTTCCTGTATCAATTTGTGCAGTACTGTATTCTGACTCTAAAAGATTTTTTAATCTTAAAGCTTCTAATTTAGCGCTTGTTCTTTGATATGCTTTATCAGCAAAAATACTTCCACCTATTAATTGTCTAGCAGTATCATCACCATCTTTCTTTCTGATTTTATTAGATAATTTAGCAACATCTCCTTCATTTAATATTTCATTGATCCTAATATTTGTTCCTATAGCTTGTTCTTTTTTTATTTCGTCTCTAATTCTTGAGTCAAAGTATTTATTAATAGACGGGTTAACAGTTTGAAGAGCATTAACTAACTGATCAAACCCAGTAGTAGGAGCTACGGTACTAGGACGTACAAAGGTGTCTACTGGTTGTGCTTGTGGTTTGAAACTGTTAGTCATTAGGCTAAGGCTTGATAGTTTATGTAATTAGTAAGGCCAGTATTAGCAACGTTAGCGATAGTTCCTAATAATGAAGGAGCATTAGCAGAAGCAGTGTTATACATATCAATTGCTTGGTTAGTTCTTCCTTGTCTTTGTGCGTCTAATCCTTTTAAGTTTCTTCTATATTGCTGGTCAGCTGATTGAATCGTCTGGTTTAAAGCATTAGTCCAATTACCTTGTTCTCTTTCTGCATCAGCTAATAATAAATCAATAGTTAAACCTGCTCTTTCTGTTGCTTTGATTGCTCCTTTGGCTCGAAGAGTTTTCTTTGCTACGTCAAATTTCTGTTGTTCTGCTGCTTGCTTTTCTTCTATTAGTCTTGCAGTTAAACCTTCTTTCTGATCCATGTAAGCCTGATTAGCTGATTCAGCTGCTTTTTTTGCTGCATCATATTGATATTTTGCTACCTTCTGCTGTTGCACATATTGAAGAGCAGCAGTAGCAGCAGTTATTGCTAGCTGTGCAGCTATCATCTGTCCAGCAGTTAAACCAAGAGCTGCAACGCACATTTAAGCAATCCTCACAAATTCAAAAAAGGGTTTCTTCATATGACCATATTCAGGAATGAACTTAACAAAGGTAAAGCCAAGTGCCTTTAACCATTTAATAGCAGAACGATTCTCTGCATATACGCAATTATATAAGACATTTTCCTTTTGCAAAAGATTATCTATCCACTTTCTTCCTTCTCTTATTAATTGAATCTTATATTTTCTTGTACTAAATAACTCATCAGTAGCAACCATCCATATAACACCATTAACAATTACTCCACATAGCCCCATCGGTTGATCATCATCACCAGCAATTGTTAGTACTTTTTTAGATGATAAATATGTCCTCCTGAGGGCTTCTTCCGGTTGTTCCCCTGTTTGATAATAAGCTTCAATTCTATCTAATACTCTTAAATTATCGACTACATAGTTTAAATCAGTGATAGTAGATTTCCTTAGATGCCCCATTAAAACCTTCTAGATCTCATATGGAACATAGCTTCATATTCAGCACTAGCTAACTGTGTAGGTAAAAATGTATTGTTTTTAATGTCAATATTGACCCTATCAGCTTTACTCATTACAGGGACTCTGAACATTCCTGTAGCTAAATTAATAGAACCAATCGTACTAGAAGAAGCACCAAGTACATTTCCACTAAAAGTATGTGTACTTGTATCTCTATGGTCAGGTGTTACTTCTACTTTAAAGAAACCTGTATCTTCATATTTTATATAAAAATGATGTAACTGAAGTCTTCCACTAATTAACTCACTACCATCACCTTCTCCTTGGGTTAATCGCTGCTGACTAAATCTATAATGCATTTCATATGGTTCACCAATAATAAACTTACTATTAGTAAAATCACCTGTAGCAGTAATAGTTGTAGTAGATCCGTTAGATGTATTGGTAGTTTGTAGAACTTGACCAGGCTTTAAATTAACTGTTGCTCCTTGAGCATTAACATAAGTACTGGTTTCTCCTGAGCCTAAATATCTACCAACAATACTCATGTCTCCATTTAATCTATAAGGAAGAGTAAATGTAGTTAAATCAGTAGAACTGCTATAACTTTTAGATACACCTGTAGTTGCTTCAGTAACTTTATGATCTAAATGATATTCAAAATCAGCATTGGCTTCTCTGTAGTCAGCTTCAAATGGAATCTTTTCTAATGTTGTACCATTAGCTTCTTCAACTACTAAATATAAATCAGTGTCAATAAAATCTATATTTCTAATTGTTTTTGCAGAATTAAATGTATAAGTACACCAAGAATTTAATACCTTTTCAAAGTTATTTCCATATAGCCAACGATTAACATAAAGTTTATTTGGGTTATCTGTTCCTAATAAGACAAGTACATTTTCATTAGTAGAAACTGCCATCTTAAATACACCATTTTCTATATATCTAGGAACATGAACTGTAGTATCAGCAGCATCTTTAATATTAATATCTTCTTGGGTTATGTATTCTCTAACACCAGAAAATGATCCTTTCTTAGTTAAGAAATAGATGCTAGATCCAGCTCCTACAGGGGTTGCTGCTGTATTATTTTCAAATTCAGTTGCAACAGTAACGTTAGCTGTTTTAGGTGTTAAAGCTTCTGCAATAGAACTTTCTAATATAAATTGTGTTTGATCGGAGAATAGAATTAACTGTTCTCCCATCGTTACTGCATGTTTTAAAATAGATACTTTTGTATGACTAGCTGCAATATCTATAGGATCACTATCAACAATAGTAGTTACAGTTTCTGGGTAAAAATTAAAGAACTCAGATACTGTAGACATACAAACATTATCTTCAGCAAGAAAGCCTAATCTATTTCTGAAGAAGAATACATTATTTATTTTTGTACCTATCAATGTTGGATTAGGTGCAGTATCTTCATCACCTACAGTACGTTCTCCCCATTTAGGTAATGTATAAGCTGTTCCTATTGTGCAATTTGCATCTGTATTAGAACCTTCATTTGTTGCTGTCACATAGGAAAAAGAATTATCATTTATTTTAGTGATAACAAATTGTCCACTATTAATAGAACCACTGGTTTTCGTAACAGAAACTAAATCATTTGTAAAAAAACCATGGCTAGTTTTAGTTACAGTAACTGTAGTTCCTGATGAGCTATAAGTAGCGGCACTTTCTAAAGCTGGTATTCCATAGTTATCTCCATCTGCTCTGGCAAGTCTAAAATGACCATCTGCCTGTCTCAATAAAACATGAGGCATTTTGTCATGATTAAATTTATAAGTAATACCTGCTTTTAGTGTTTCTTCCCACTGTCCTTCTTCAAATGTTCCTTCATTATTAGTGACAAATTTAACATAATAATTATCAAAGTTAGTTGTATCATCTCCCTTTACTTCTACAACAAAATTATTAGGTGCAACGGTAGGTAAATCAGTAAAAGTTTGAACAGTATTTTTAACTAATGTCATATGATTACTAGCATAATCATCTTCAACTTCAATTGTAAAATCACTGCCATCATCCTTTCTTATCCATATAACAGCTCCATTCGTTGTAACAGTAAAACCTGTTAATCCAGCAGTTAATAAATTTTTAAGGGCAGTAGCAGCAGTTGAAGGGCTTAAAGGACTATCGCTATCAGTGTTATGACTAAAAGTAGTACCGTTGATTTTAATTCTATAGTTTTTATCATCAACAACTTGATTGATAAATACTAATGCTCCTACATCGCTTCCCTGACTAACAGCAGTATCCATTTCAACTGTAATGCTTGTATTAACTACAAAGGTATAGTCAGCAATAGTTACAGTCTTTATTTCATCTCTTGGATTTGTTGTTGTTAAATAAGTAACTCCATCTGGTTTGTTAACTGTCTTTTCATTTCCTGCTAAGTCATATACTTTAACATCTCCATTACTAAAAACAGCTATATATCTTTCACTGACATCTCTATTAATCGTTTGAATATGAACGTTACCTAAAGTGGAATTACTAATATTAGTTATGTATTGGCTGCCAGAACGCTTGATTAATCCCTGTACTGGAGAACTATTAGCATTTTCCTGTATGTCTGCATGATCTGGTTGTTTTGTTAGATCAGCAGCTTGTGATACCCCTCTAAGAAGAGTAGGAATAGCTCTTGAGATGACACCCATAATTACCTGATTAAAGCGTTAGCTGGTGAATAAGTACCAAAGACACTAGTTAAAGCAGGATCACCTCTAAGGATGTTGTGATCTGCATTAGATAAGTCTGTTTCCATTAATATAGATCTTGCTCTGATTTCATCTTGTTGTGTGTAAGTTCTTAATCCTTCATCACTAACTAAACGATCAACAAAGATTCTTGCTGCTTTGATGTTGATATAACGTTTAGCAGGTTCAGGTATTTCATCAAAGGTACGGAAATAAACAACCGTACATTTTAGGTCATCATCAAATTCATATGTATGTTCTTTCCTGTCATATAGTTTTAATCCAATTTGAATAGCATCTACATCTGGATGATCATGAATATTAGGATCAACTACCAAAGTATTAGACGTTAAAGAAATATGTTTAGAACCATCTCTTGTTAGTTCTACATTTATTTCTGTATTAAAAGACCATCCTTCTGTTTGAACTTCTTTATTAACTTCTTCCAAAGTTGTTTGAGCTAATTTCACATCAACAGGAAGAGTACCTGTAAGTGTATTAACTGGAGATTCACCAATAGCAGCAAGCATAATGTTGACTGCTTCTAGTTCTGTTGTTGCTGTCATTTTTTCTTAGTGCCTTTTGATTTTACTTTTTTCTTACCGTAAGCCATAACAGAAAAAAAGAAGAGTACCCACATTATATGAGTACCCTTCTATGTAGCTATTAAGAAGCAGATAGTTTGATAGTAGCTGCAGCTTCAGGACGGAGAGTTCCGTGACCTAGAGCATACTTAGCAACCATCAATGTACCTTGATACATAACCTGATAATCATTACCTGAGATTTCAGTAGTCATATCAAGTAGTTTCACTGTACCTACAGCTGACTTATGGAAGACCAAACCAATAGTCTTACTATCGTCACCTGAGTAAGTGTTATTTGAACCACTTGGGTTAGATCCAACGTTACTTTGAGGAACATTGTTAGACATAATCACAGGCATACCTGCAATCTGCTGAACATTTCCTGAAGCATATGAACCGTTTCCACCTGGGTTGTAGTCAGTACTAATAGTACGAGTAGCACCTTCAGGTAGTTTGTAGTATTCAGCTGGTGGAAGTACTACGAATCTGTCTGTCTTAGGTATGTCACGCTCATCAAATGCTTGAGCAATGTCATAGATAGCTGCTGCTAACTCATCACCAGTAACATCTGAAGATGCAGTATTACCATTAGCAAGAGTTAGAACAGTACCACCACTACCACCTGTAAGAGTAGTAGAAGCACGACTCGCGTTTGCGATACATTTCGCGACGTTTTGATCGAAAGTTTTGGCCAAAGCCTTACCTAGTTCACTAGCGTAGATTGCTCTTACGTCATAGTGGTTCATCAATTCGTCAATGTTTGCGACGAATGTCTGAGCAATAAGTAGATCATCTATGTTAATGACCTTCTCATTGTGAAGGATTGCACCACCAGTTAGTAAGTGGCCAGGTGTGTGATAGGCAGCTGATGCGGTCCCTGTCACGGGAAATTGTGCTGATTTACCCGAAGAAATGGTTCTTACGGTATGTAATGCATCTGAGAAAACATTGTTTTCAGAGAAAGCAGTTAGCACTTCACCAGAGAAGACTTTAAGAAATAAAGCTTCGTAGGCGGTTCCACTATTGTTGACAAGTCCCAGCCGTGACGCTGTTGCGTTAGTCATGGGTACTCCTTGAGAGTAAAGATTAAAAAAGGTGTTTGATACTTCCTGGGCAAATCCTTTCTCAAGGTGTTATCCCTCGCAAGGGGCAACTTAATATTTAGAAAACCTAGAAGTAATTAAATAATAACAGTTATTTAGTTTTACTAACACCACTAACCTTTTACGTTAAATACATTTGAATCTGCTAATCGTCTTTGAACGTTCTCTGTATAACCAACATCCTTTCCGTACCTAGCATCTTTCATAGCTGTTACTACTTCAGCTGTTGATCTAAATGGAGTGACTCCACTTTGACCAGCTTTACCAGTAACTAGAGAAGGTTCTTTACCCATAGCATTGTTGTATTGAGATTGAATGCCTTGTACTGCTAATTGTATTTGAGCAACATTATTAGTTTCCAAGGTTGCATTAAAACCTTCCACCTGATCAGAAGGAAGATTTTCTACAGCCCATGCTGTTAGTTTTCCATATGCTTCTGCTCCACCTACTGAATCCTGAATAGCTTTTATTTGACTATCAGCTACTTCAACAGCACCTGCTTGTTGTGCTTTTAATCCAGCAAGATAAGAATCAACTATTCCTTTAGAGAAACCTGCTTCTCCTAATTTGGTGTAGTCATCTTCTGAAATTTCACCAGACTCTTGCCATCTAGTAGAAATGTCCTGAGCATCTATACCAGCTTCTTCAAGTGTATTGGCTAAACCTTCACCATAAACTTCAGCAGCATTAAAGTCAGATTCCTCTGTCTTTGTTTCTTCTGCTTTAGTTTCTTCTTCAGTAGAAGCTTCAGGTGTTGATTCTTCTGTAGGTGTTTGACCTAGTTTGCCTTGCAGTTCTTTATAAGAATTAGCAAGATCTTCAACAGATTTAAACTTACCAAGTATTAAACCGTTTTCATCTTTTTCAAGATTAGCTAAATCCTCCGTGGTCATTGGAGGAGTTTCTGATGTTGCGACTTGTGATGTGGCCATAAAACCTCTGGGTGGTTAGTTAAAAGTTATTGTATTACCTTTACGAGTTTTGAAATCCCCTACCTTTCTAGGAATTGGATTTTGTTCAAGCTCGTTAGGTTTAGAAACAGTAAGTTGAGTAGTAACTTCTTCTTTCTTTACTACAACTTTAGGTGTTTCAATCTTTGGTGTTTCAGCTTTAGGTGCTGATTCAGGCTGTTTCTTGGTTGGCATCAGTTCCCTCTGTTAGTTGTTGTGCTTGAGCGTTTTTCTGTGGGTCCAATAAAGGAGAACCCAAAGCAGCTGGTCCAAGATGTTGGATAAGTTGCTGCTGTTGTTGTACTTGCATTTCTTGTTGTATCTGTTCTTGTGATTTAACAAGGTTGGCTGTATCTATTCCAATGCTGTTAGCTAAACGTTTGATTGCTTCGTCTACGTTCATATACATCTTCATTACATCAGGGCCGAGTGCTTGAGAGACAGTACCAATAAATTCAACTAGCTTAGCTCTGTCATTACCTCTACCTAAACCTTGTAGACCAGTAACAATCTTAGGTTTAACTATCTTCTCTGGGAGCTTAGGAGCTTTACCTGACCTGACTAACATATGCATCCTTCTCTTTAAATAAGGAAGCTGAAACTCTTGAGTCAGTATTGAATAAATACCACCAAGACTATTCTCTAATTCATTAGCCATTATTGATACTTCAGCAGCAGTTACTCTTTCAGCATCTCTTTGAATTGACCTAGACATAAGGAAGGCATATTCAAGTCTTGATTCAATACGCTGAATAGCAGAAAAAGAAACTTGGAAGTCAGCTCCTTTATTTACCTGTAGGACAGAAACATCTTGTGCATTACCTTCACGAATAGCACCATTAGGAGCTTTAGCTAAGGTTGCAGCTCTGGTTACACCATTAGGATTAACAAGGAATAAAGTCTTAGCACTGGCAGCAGCTCCTTCAATTATTGCCTGCATTAAAGCTTCAAGACTAATTAAATCTCCTTGATACTCTTCTACATATCCTCTTCCATAATCTTCACCATCAATCCTTACCCATCGAAGACAGATCCAGGGTGATACATCAATTTTAGAATTACCGTCAGTACCAGGAATCTTTTCTCCTTTACATTCCTGATGCCATTTAAACTCATCACCATATCTTTTTATACAGGTATATATATCTAGGTCTTCTTCAAAATCTTTAGCATCATAATTGTCTTTCTTTTTGATCATTTCCAAGAAGTCATCCGGTAATGCTTGTGGATGAACTGTCTCTTTAGTAATAATTTCTAATATGTTTCCTACATCATCACGTTTACAAACATATCTATTCAAGTGATAAACCTTTAATCCATTGTCAGTTAGATAGAGAAGAACATTACCACCAACTATTAAATGCTTAAGAGCTTCAAACATTGCAACTCTGTCATTAGATATTTCTATCTCATTCATCAAAGCTGCTTCAATTACTCTTAACCCTTTATCTATTTCTGTTTCTAGTCCTTCTTGTCCTTCCTTCATTAATTCCAAACTATCAATACTAAGTTTGAAGAAAGGAGTAGAAGGAGGAAGTAAAGCAATAAGTAATTTAGATGCTAAAGAGTTAACACCTCTAGCACCTACAGCTTGGAAAGGGGTTTTAAGCTTTGCAGAATTACCAGTAGTTTCCGGTATTAATGCAGGGATAGTTAACTTAGAAGCATCTTGTGCTCTTCTTAAAAAAGTAGAACGATCACCTTGTAGTTGCTCAAACCTGGCAACAGCTGTTTCACCTAATGCAGAGTTCATTGTTAGTAATTTAAGTTACTTGATCCCCCACTTCCGGGTGTTAAGTTAGGGATTCTTAAAGAGCGAGTACCAAATCTTCTAGCAGCTTTAGTTCCGCCTGATAATCTTGCCCCTGGTGTTCTTTTTGTAATTGTTCTTTTTCTGCCAACAATAGGTGCATTAGCAGTTTTTTCTGGTGTTGTTGGAGTTTCAACGGTTGGCATTTCTGGGGGTTTTGGTGGATTAAAAAAACACATTACAGTTGATTCTCCAAAATGTTTTGTGTAAGCATTGTTTCCTTTTGTCTTGCTTGTTGTTCAATAAGATAATCAACTACTGCTCTTTGACCTGCCTTAAACCAAACTTCTCTATCAGTAAAAGATAAATCTGGGTGACGTTGTGGAAAATGACTATCCAGAGCGTTAATTAACTCATCAGATAAAACAGGAAAAGGAAGAGGTTCAGGCTTATTGTAGTTCACTTTGAGTAAGAGAGTATAACAGACATGTTAATTAGTTTCATTATCTAAAAGAATTTCTATGTATCTAATAGCTTTTCTTAAATCTTCTGTACCACCTTTTTTATTCCAGCGGGAAATATATTTAACAACATTACCTTCACAAAAACCTAAGTTATTTTTCATGATGTAATCAATAGGTTGTATTGCATAACCTTTGTAGTAGTCAGGGTTTATGGAGTCCATAGTGTTACCTCTTGAGTTTTAAAATCATAATCTCCTTGACGGAGGATACGGGCAAGCTGAGCAGTAAGAACAGCATCAGCAAAAGTTTGTTTTTTCTTTTCGTAAGCAGCTACTACTTTGTCCCACATATCTGGCAAAGTTTTAGCATCACCAAGAATCTTTTCAGCGGTAACAGGACCACAACCAATGATACCTTTGTAATTATCAGTTGAGTCTCCTGTTAAAGCCTGAATCATCCAGTGTCTATCTGCTTTCTTCTTAGTTATTAGTTCCATGTCATCATTAGCTAAGAGCGTACAAGGCACTGACCTCATGTCTTTATCAGGAGAAACAATAACTGGATTAGGATATTTTTTAGATGTAGCAAGTAAAGCCATAACATCATCACCTTCTAACCCTGTATAACTTTCTGACTTATATTTCTGACCAATCTGTTCAACCATTGCATAAAGAGCTAATGGTTTACGTTTATTTTTTCTATTAGCTTTGTAGTCAGGAAAGATTGTATGTCTGAAAGTTGGGTACTGGGTAAAACACATCACTGGGTCATCAAAATCTTCTGCAATCTTTTGGTAGTACTCCACTCTTCCATCAATCATTTCATGAATGTCTCTTTCATCACAGTGAAGAGTATGTAGGTTCTCATCCCATTTAACGTCTTGTTCACAGCTGCAACAGGAAGAATAAATCAACCAGTCAGCATCAATTAATAAGGTCATAATTAACCACCAAAGTAAGTGGACATAGGAATAGAAAGACGACCAGTGTTTTCGTCATACAGGAGCTTATCTATTGGTCCTGTACTTCCTGTATGCCTGTTTTTTAAAATCCTTAATTGCATTTCAGACCTTTCAGCAGCATCTCCCTGTTGATTTCTTTCTGCAGAAATACAAAGATCTGATAGCTGAAGAATTGCAGAACTACCTCTTAAATCAGAAGTACTTACCTGTTGTCCCTGTTCATGCGATACACCTTGTGGCCTTCTTAAATGACTGACCAGAATTAAAGCAACACCAGTACTTTCAACGACCTGTCTAAGTTTTGTGCAGGTAATATCAATAGCTCTTCTTTCATCTACATCTGCTAAACCACTGACCACAATTGTTAGATGATCCAAGATAACTACATCAACACCTTCAGCTGTAGCCATGTATTGAATCTGTTCTATTAATCTATCTGGATCAAGACTGCCAAAATGATCATAGAGAAATAGTCTTTCTGTACCAAACAACCTATCAAAAGCTACTTTTAATTCATCTATATCATCAATATTATCTTCTAAATGCAGCGGCTTATTTAGTTCTATGCCTAAGATTCCCTGCATAGTTCTCTGGACTGATTCTTCTAATGCGATATAACCAACCGTCAGCTTATGCTTTAAAAAATGGTGGGCAAATTCTCTACAAATTGTGCTTTTTCCTGTTCCTGATCCTGCTGCTATTGTCACCATCTGGCTTTTTCTAAAACCTCTAGTGAATTGATCTAACAGTGGATAAGGAAAAGGACAAACAGAACTTGCACCTTCTTTAGTTAGTTCTTCCCATAAGTCTGAGGCGTTGAGGATTGAATCCGGTCTAACAGGTGTTGCCTTCCACAGCAGACTTTTAAGTTCTTCTGCTTCTCCTGCGAGGAGCATTTCATTAGCATCTTTTCTTGGTAATCGGCATATAGCTGCTTTACCAGCAGGTAATATTTCAATTGCTTTTTCTGCTGCTTTTTCTCCAGGGTCATCTGAATCGAAGCAAAGAACAATTCTGGAAAATTGATTCAGCCATTTTAAATTTGCAGCTAGATACTTATTAGCAGAAGGAGCACCAGAGGGCAGGGAAACCACAGGAAATTTATTTCCTTGAACCTGACTAATAGTCATTGCATCAATTTCACCTTCAGTAATTACACAGAAAACATTGCCGTAAGAACCGTGATTTCTCCATCTACTTTGACCCCAAAGTTGTACGTTTTTACAGTCACCTACCCAGATAAATCTTTTGTCTTGATACCTGATGTGTTGTGCTGACTGTCTACCTAATTGATCTTCATAAGTAGCAACTTGAACTGGATGACCATTGTAATCAGCTATTCCATAGTTAAAGAATTTAGCTGTTTCCTCTGTGATACCACGCTTAGGAAGTTCTTTAGGGGTGACAAATTTTATTAATGGTTTGGTCACTGGGCTAGGTGAATAATAAGTTTTGCGTTTGTGTTTCTTTTCTGTTGGAGCAGGTCTTCTATAACTGCAACCAAAGCAGAAAGCATGACCATCTGAATAGACAGCAAGATTATCTTTACTGCCACACTCAGGGCAAGGTTCCTTTCTGAGGTACTTGTTTTCTGTCATTTTCTTTCCAGTTTTTAACTAAGAGCTTCAGCTCTTTGATTCTTTTTTCTGCAAACTCAATGCGTTCTTTGGTATTCACCTTGGTGTTCTCCAAGTATCTAGTTGATCAATAAGCCACTCATATTTAGTGGATTCAACTAAGCAGAATTTGCAGGTTTTTATTTGCCATCGAAGGTTATAAATCCTTTCAACTTTTTCACAGTGAGGACATTTGATATTCTTGCCATCACTACCAGCACGATCTTTTTTTTCTATCAGTGCATAGTCTTCAAGCAGAATTTGCTTTCCGTTCTTTACACTGATGTGTTTCGTACCTGTGATCATGTTGTGTACCAGTCAGAAGGAATAGTTTTATCGCACCAGAGAAATCCATTCTTAGTAGCCCATTGACTATAAGAAAGACTCCTTTTTTTACCTCTGCTAAGTTTTGTCTTAGCGTTTTGAAAGCAGAAACGTATATCTAAACTGGGATTTGCCGCCTTAACCGCAAGCATTTTCCTTCTGTCTTCTTTAGATAAATAACCTTTGGTTTCAATGATGATCCCATTGTCAAGGATAAAGTCAGGGCAGTAGCTGCAACTGAGAATGTACTTAAGATCCAGGGATTCATAACTAAAGGAAACTTTATTTTTGGTTAGGTTAGCGGCAATTCCAGCTTCAAATTTACTTCTGTACTTTTGTTTAGAACTCGTCTGCTGCAACGGTGGCTGCTGGCATTGGACATTCTTGGGTTGGTGCTTGTGGGTCTTCCGTTTGAAAGCCATACCCAGTTGCACTTCTTGCATATTCAACGTGGTTTTTAATCATGACTGCTTCGATTTGGATCTTAATTCCAACTCCAAAAGCAGGTGTTTCCCATCCACTGCAGCGAAGGTTTACCTGACCTGTTGTACCTGGACCACACTTGTTAACCAAGGTCTTTTGACTGTCAGACATAGGAGAACCATCAGCATTAAATAAAGCTGGTGCTCTGTTCTTCCATACAGTTCCATCAGGTCTGCTTCCTCCTACCTTTGTCTTGGCTCTGATCTTGAAGTAACCCTTGGTTTCTCCTCCATCAGTAACTTCTTCAAAACCCCAAGGGAGCTGAGCAAGTTTGTAAGTTTTGTTTGGGTTGGCAGTCTTTAACGCTGTTTTATGTCTATCTAGTAGACCAGTAAGTTGCTGTTCAATTTCCTGTGATTCTTCTGGGTCGATAAGGCAAGTAACTCTCCACTCCCCCATAGGATCAAATTTAGTGTCTGGCTCGTATAACCAGGCGTACATAAATCTGCTGAGAGGTGTAGTTATGTTGAGTACCTCAGGTTTGTAATTCATTTGTGAGAATCTGGTAGTAGGTCTGTTGTAATCGCTTGAAAACCTTGAAGGTCTGTCATGCGTAAGATTCATATTACTGTTCATTGTTCCCTTGTCACTCCTATTTATGAAAATACATAAGGAGCTGACATAATTTCACTAATATGTAATTCTCCCATGTCTAATGGTGATGGTAATTTAGCTGGATCTTTTAATTGTTTAGCAGCTTGGTTATAAAGATCATCTAATACATAGTCCTGATAAATTTGTACGAAACTTTCTTTAGCACAGTTAATAAAGTCTTCTATATCTGATGCAGGAGCACCAAAGCAATCATGAATAGTCGTAAACTGATTTAATCCTTTTGCTTTTGCTTTTTGCAGTGCTAAATGAACATTAGCAGCATCTAAACTATGAATGAAATTAGCAGGAAAGCTCTGAGTTGTTTTCTTTTTATCTAAATCTTTTGTGTTTTCCTGAAGTGAAACTAACATGCTGCTGGAACCAATTTTAGTCTTAATTCTTTTACTTTTAGTCACTAAATAGTTCTGTTTAACAAAGAATCTAGAAGGTGTAGTCCATTCAATCATTTTATCTTCTTTAGCAAAGCATCTAGCAATACCATTAAGATAATTCATAACATTAGAAGCAGTAGGACATACATTGTCTACTGATTCTTTTATCTTTATTGCAAGGTAATGATAGTGTTTAAAACTATCTGTACCCCATGGAAACTCTATCTTTTCTTTTGCAACATAGTCTTTAATTATATTAGAAATACCGTAAATAGTTCCTGAATAAGGTATGCACATAATAGGCTTTTTAATTAACTTTCTTGTTATTAATTCCCTATGATTAAACCATTCTCGTGCATAAGTACTGTCACTATCTGCAAGATTAACTATTAAGTTTGTTCTTATATTGTTATATAAGTCTTGTGGTTCTTCAGAAGCAAGGAGATTTACAGAAGCAGCAAGATCCTGATCAAGAGTTAAAGCAGCTAAATGCTGGAAACCATTATTACTACCATCCAAAAGGACAGGATGCCTACTAATAAAACCAAACCCTTCATCATGAAACTGACTCCATTCAAGACACCATGCTAAGAATTGAAACGGATCATCAGCTTTAGACCAGAGACCTACATAACTTTCAGGATTACCAGCAACGTCATCTGCCATATGTTTTCCTTCGTTATATGCCCAATCAATTCTTTCCTTAAAGCTTTTCTTATTCAGTCCCCAGTGATTTGCTCCAGCAATACCCAGCCAGCCAGCATCTTTTTCATTCTTAATTGGACCTCCTTCAGCAAACTGATGAAGACCCCTAGATAAATCTGTTGTCTGTGGGTTGAAAGTACCAGACACCGGATAAATACGTCCGGTAAAATCTGCCTGTGCTACATGCCAAAAAGAACCAGTACTAAACTTTTCTGAAGTATCTAGCATCATCATGCACTGAAATCGTTTGGCTCGGTTATGTGCATTTAGGTCATGGATAATAGAAGCCTGTCTTCTCCACCTCTTACGAGCTAAATCATTAGTTGCTATATCAAATGGCTTAGGTGGTAAAGGTTCAGGTTCAGCATCTATCAAGCAGCCAACAGGAGTGTTGGTATTCCAGCAATAGTTAGCTATTTCTAAAACTTTTTCATTGACTGACCATTCTGTATTTTGCAAGGCATTAAGAGAGTCATAGAAAGCAACTGGTTTTTTATTCCTTAAGTCATTTAGATAAATAGTGTCAGGGGTTTTTACCTCCTTAATCCGTCTCAATCTTTCAGAATAAAAACCACCATCAGGCCATTCTCTAGGTTGAATAAGACAAGGCATCAGCAATGGATAAGCAGCTAATCTATTCGTCTTCTGTCTCTTAATCCAAGCCATAGACTCTTCTGTAAATTCCAGATAAGTCTTCCTAGTTTTGTTATGGAAATTACCCCTAGTGACCATCTTCACTAGGCCAACAGAGTGCATTAACAGTTCAATTAATTTGAGACCAATTCTTAATTTGCTTTCTTTATCCCATCCTTGAAATTCATAACCATGATTACGCATATGACCCATCATCATGGTTCTCCTGTAACCGTGATGCTTGGTATCTGATATGTGGTCTTTTAATACCTTAAAAAACTTAGGATTTCTTTCTTCAAAGACAGAAAATCTAAGTTCATCTTCTAATAAATTGCCAATTTTAATAGCAACAGCTGTAGCAGTAGCTTTTTCACTGCTGACAAGATCTAAAACAGCTTTCCAAGTGATGTATGCAACTACATCTGGATTAGGAAACTTCTGTAATAGTTTGGCAGCAATAGCTTTTGGGCCTGGTTTACCTCGCCATGCTCTATTAACAAACTTTTGTATTTCGTCAGATAAAGGTTGTAAACCTGCCTTAATCAGATGAATTGCATAGCTGTTATCAGAGGCATGTCCCTTTTTAATATTTTTCTGGACTCTATTTGAGTAAGAGGCAAACCCCTTACTCTCCATTTCGTTTTCTATTTGAATCTGAATCTGGGCTGGATTCATATCAAGTCCCTACTATCAACAACCATCATTCCTTCTGCTTCAGGCCATTTCTCTCTAGCAATCTCTACCGCTCTTTTAGGAGAAGCAGCAGTAATTAATTCAGTCCTTACTCCTGGTTGATGATTAGGATCTGAAACTTTAATTACATAAAGCTTTTTAGGAAGAGCGCTACTAAATGAATAATAAGACATCTAGAGATTCTCCCACTTATCTAAGTCAAGCATAAATTTAGCTGTCTCAGCAGCAAACTTTGGACTTAAAGTATTAGCCACCATAAGAATAGCTAACTGTTTCTTTTCACTATCTGGTAGTTCAGAAAGGATGTTTAGACACTCCTTAACTTTGTTAGAAATGCCTTGGAATTGTTCTTTGTTAATTGACATGAGAATTTAAGGAGCTGGTGTGAGGATGTGTTGTGCGTGTTCACTACGCCTACGGTCAGTCCATTGGACTTCGTAGTAATAACAAATTCGATCCCTTTTGTTATGTTTCTCTATAACCTTGGTGATCGTTCCAATATTGGACTCGGTTGTTAGGTAAATTCCTATACTTCCTCTTTTTTTATTGACTTGATCATTGATCTTGTATTTGGGTGAGGGCATCAGCTTTTCTCCTTGATGTTTGAAAGTAGGTTGTCGATAGTATTCACTATTGAATGTTTTGTTTCTTCCAGTGAATCAGTTAATTTTTTTATATCTTTTTCAAATTGGTCATCATCTATAAGATCATGAGAATAAACCTCATAAGTCGTAAACCTATATTTACAATTTTGACATTCTCTTCTTCTTCTTTTTCCTCCAGCAAGATCTCTTCTAGCCTCTATGACGATAGTGGATCTAGATTTACATTTAGGGCAGTCCATGATCCTCAGTTTTCCTCCTTTTTCTAAGTAGTTTTTTTTGTTTTTTTACATGACCTGCCCATAAAAGCAGCTCCTCTAACAAATCCTGTATTTCAGTAGTAAGAGAATCTAAATGCTTATCACTAACAGGTGTCATGGAGTCTGTCTTCATAGCAATCATGATTGATTGAAGATGATTAACTTCATATTCTCTAGTTGAGAACAAGTTGCCGCATTTATTACACTTCCGCCTTCTTCTTAGGTATGGAGTGTTTTCTTTGTTTCTTGTCTCCACCGAGGGAGCATCAAGAACTTTCTCTTGACTACCCCCAGCGGAAATGAAACTTATAGAGCCACAAGACGGGCACTTAAGAGTCATAACTAAAAAAGCATATGCAAAGTAAAGAAAAATCCGGCCAGGGATATTAAGACAACTTGCCTTTGACGCAAGGTACTTAACTCCCCCTCTTGAGTATCAATAATCTCAAGAGCAGAGTCGATTATCTCGGCCTTATTAGAGGCCATAGTGATGTTGTCTTTCATTTTAAAAAAGATTTCTGGGACTTTTGGAGCTGGTTGAGGGCTCCATTGAACGTTAAAAACGCTTAAGGGAACCGTCAATAATTCGGCTAGGGATATATAGAACTATGAAAAAAAGAGAGGCTAAATCAATAGCCTCTTTAGACCTAGTTAAAGATTAAAGAACTTTTTATGGTTCTCTGTATGTTCCTGGTGAAGTAATCGGAACAAATCAAATAATTCCTCAGAATCACCTATCACTTCAACATCATCCTTATCCTTTGAAACACCCACGTTAACTTTCAATAAATGCCAATAACCTTTTTCATCGTGGAAAAGGGTGTAGTCAGCAATAATCGAAACGGTTTCTCTCTCAGGATTAGAAGGATTAGGTTCAGTTAGTTCTTTTAAAGTAGTCATTTGTAAAAAGATTTCTGGGTCTTTTGGAGTCGGTTGAGGACTCCATAGAACACTAAAAGTGCTCTAGGGAACCGTCAAGATTTTGGCCAGGGATATATAGAACTATGAAAGAAAAAAGAAGAGAGACCATAGGTTTATATGGTCTCTTTTGTATTTAATGGGTTTGAGCTTGAAGCTCTTCCTTAGAACCAAGATTTGCACCTGAACTAAAGTTGCTCACATAAAAATCTGATTCTTTACCATTTAATGTTTTTCCATCACGCCATGTAAGACCAATGCAATGATCATTAGTAATACACTTGACTAAATACTCAGGTGTATCTGGATAGCGTGGAAAATGTCTAACAACTACATAAGAATCATTAGACCAGTGAACAGTGTAACCACTATCAACGAGTGATTTAATTTGCTGTAAATTCATTAACAGTTAATCAGTTGCAAAAGGCTCAGAGAAGAGCCTATAAAAGGCCCATAAAGAGCCCTTTAAAGGATCATCTTGTTTAGATCTCGTTAAAGATCCAAGCATCTTTTTCATAAGCTTTTGCAGCTTCATATTCTTTATCGGATAATTCCCGATAATCCTTTTCTAATTGCTTTTGGTATTCCTCAGGTGAGGATCCATAAGCTTTAAAAAGTTGCTTTTCATTCATGTCTATGAAAAATAAAAGTGGAATAATCACCGGCTAATAACCAGTTGAGATAAATAGGAGGTTCAGAAAAACTAGCATTATCTAAAACATCTACACACTCAGCATTACTAAGTTTTAAATGTTTTAAAGTTTCTGCTATTTCTTTCTCTTCTCCTTCTTCTAAAGAATCAGCTACACCATTGACTAAATAACTTGACCAAGGACTAGGTAGCTTTTCCTCTATTACCTCAAAAGAAGTGCCTTTAGCATCTTTAATAACTTGATTAGTCATTAGTTTAATTCAGTTGTAAAAGGCTCATTAGAAGAGCCTGTGGAAGGCTCGGAAGCCTTCCATAGGATCATCTATCCCCTAGATCTAGCAGCAGCAAATTCAATTAAGTCATTGTTGCGTCTATTCCCTAGAGTCGGTTGTAATAGGTCGATGTATCTATATACATCCTCATAGCCAGTATCTTCAAAGACTTT
>VTLG01000784.1_pt1 | contig 31866 bp, 42 predicted proteins | sample 4694571 | NCBI WGS metagenome assembly VTLG01 (sample SAMN12604809, study PRJNA352737) | marine metagenome | biome: ENVO:00000447; feature: ENVO:00000209|ENVO:00000569|ENVO:01000036; material: ENVO:00002151; isolation source: viral sequences binned using virsorter ...
GCAATTGCAGACGATGATTGCTGCGATGAATCAGCAGCCTCAAGCCGCTGCACCTGCCGCACCTACGGCGAAGCCACAGGTCAAGGCATCCATCGCACCCAAAGCACCGTCAGCCACGGCTGGCAAACCACTTGCGATGGGTCAAGGTCAGACGGTCAACGCCGTATACGAATACACCAATGACGGTGTACGCATGTGCTTGATCGGCTTCAGCATGAAGAATTCCGATGGCTCATACACGGTCTACCCGTTCTCCAGTCACCCCAACCCTGAGTTGGCGTACTTGGATGAGTTCGAGGGTCCGGTGTGCAAGACCACCAAGGATGCTCGCCTCGCTGTGCAGCAGGCTGTGAATCACAACCTCGGTTGGATTCGCATGGATCGTGATGGGATGGTGGACAATCGCACCGCCCCAAGCATTGGCAAGAAGCCAGCACCCATCACATCTGTGAAGACTCTTCACGGGAGTGCGGACATCATGAGCCGTGACCAACTCAAGGCTGCTCTTGGGTATGATCGCTCGTCCAAGAAGTCAACCAAGACCATGCGTGCAGAGTTCGCTGCTCTGCAAGGGAACGCCACTCCACCAGCAGTTCCCACGCCTGCTCCGAAGCCTGCTCCAACGCAAGACGTGGCTGACATTCTTGCGTCCCTGAAGCAACGCTTCAACGGCTGAGCCTCTGGCTTGGCACAACAAACCCCCTGCGCCTGCTCCACCTTCGGGTGGGGTGGGTGTTTTCTACACACAATCGCGTGAAGATTGTGTAAGTTATATGTATGAGGAATTATCCCATGCCAGACGTTGCATCTCAACGTGAAACCCAGTTGCATATCGAGCAACTTGTGGTGGGTCACAACCTTGACCCCAACCCCATCGTGAGCGTACTTGCTGACGCTCTTTCCGAAGTGTTCAACTCATTCGACCGTGTGCCTGCATGGCTTCGCACCATCCAGAGCATCGGCGAACCTACCGTTGCCTACGTCAGTATCTGTGCGATACTTGATCAGGTCAGCGAAGATGGTGGCTGTGCGCAGGCTCATAGCGTTCTCTCCGAGATGGCTAAGAGACTGAAGCATCATGTCCCCGATCTTTCACGCAAGATCCGTGTTGGATTGGCTTTCAATATTCTACATGCTTGCCGTGATGTGGATCTTATCCGCATGACGTTGACCAAGCGTGGTGAGCCTACCACAGTCATCAGTCTTACGAATCACTTCAAGGCTCTGCTTGATGAGCATGACCTGTGGGGTCTGTGCGGCATGACTCGTCGCCCCATGCTGTGTCCACCTGTGCCTCACACACTGGACGCATGCGGCGGCTACCTCACCGAAGCCTTGCGTGTTGGCATCTCGCATGGCTCATGGACCAATGTGCGTGGCACTACCATCGTGGATGCCATGAACAAGATCCAAGCCTCGCCACTTGCAGTCAACGTGACTGTGCTTGAGGCTGCTGAGTTTCTCATGCAGCCACATCTCGACAGCAAGGAAGCCAACCCGTACTCACACGGTCGCACACTTCAGGTTGCACGTGAGTTGGTTGGCATACCACACTGGAATCCTACCTACATCAGCAAGGTGGGTCGCATTGGTCTGCGTGGTGATGTGTTGTCCATGCAGGGCAATGATCTTGCCCGTGGCATGATTGAGTTCTGGGATGAGTGGGATGTTGATGAGCAGGGATTGTTCTGGATCATGGTGCATGTCGCCAACACGTTCAGCGGTACTGCTCTTGCGGGTGACACCAAGACGGACAAGTTGCCATTCGAGCAGCGTGTGTCTTGGGTGCTTGACAATCTCGATCAGATCCTTGCGATTGCCGAAGATCCTATCGCTCATCGTGACCTGTATTGGGATGGCTTCGGTCGTGGTGCGACCACGTTCCAAGCGTTGCTGTCTGCTGTGTCCCTATGGGAGACAATGCAGACCGGCAAGACCAGCCTGCCTGTGCGTCAGGACATGACCACGAACAACTATCAGTGGGCTGCTATGTTCACACGTGACCGTGACCTTGCCGAACTGACCAACCTTCTGCCTGACACACGCAATGACTTGCACACGGAGGTTGCCAATCACAACCTGATGTGCTGGCAAGATGGCACATACGATCATGACTACGTGTCCATCTTTGTTGACAACAAGGACAAGTTATGCACACGCAAAGCAGCCAAGCCATCCAGCATGGTGATCGGTTATGGTGGTGGTGTGCGTGGTATCGCAAGTCAGCAACTTGGCAAGCGTACGTGGACCAACTTGGGTACTGAGGATGACCCAATCTGGACACGCATCGCCAGCCCTGACTCTGTGTTCCACGGCACTACCATCACCGAGGAGTTGCATGGCGAGGCATCGTTCTATCTTGCACAGGACTACGAGAAGTCGGTCAAGTCGATTGCACCTTCTGCGATTGCTGTGACTGAGGTCGTTCGTGCATGTGTCAAGGTTGCCAGTGAGCGTGGTGAGGTGATGGAATGGATGTCATCCACTGGTCTGCGTGTGCAGAACAAGCCGACCACCAAGCAGGAACACAACCTTGGTGCGGCTACTTGCTGGTCTGATCGCTCATGCACACAGATCAAGTTCTGGACGTTCACCGATGAGATTGATGAGCGTAAGGCGAAGACTGGTGCTCCACCTATCTTCACCCACACCAAGGATGCTGATCATTGTGCCATCGTTGTGACACAGTGCAAGTCACCTGTCATGCAAACAATCTTCGACTGCTTCGCTGCACCTGCCCCATTCGTGGACAACATGCGTGAGACAGTCAAGTTGGGTGCGTGTGTTCTCATGGAGACACACCCACTCAAGGATCTCTCTGACCGCTACGGCGTACCGTTGCCTGAGATGGGTACGCTGACTGCGGGAGACATCATGGGCAGCGAGTACGCGTTGTCCTGATTCTACCAAAGGGAGAGATACCCATGTGCCGTACCCCACAGGCAACAAAACAAAGGTGGGTAGCAGTTGTTTGATCTGCTACATCAAAGACATTCTTTTTGAATAGCAGGGATGCGTCTGCTCTATCAACGCATACAAACTAACGCAACAGGTTCGCTACCTGTTGCAGCGGTGACCGAATAACGTCTGCACGGCGTAAGGTATATTCCCATGAGAGTAGGGCTAACTGGCTGAGGATCATGTGGGATAGTAGGTGAAGCGACTTAGTGCGAACAGTAACCTTGGAGGTAATAAGTAAGCCCTCCCCGCAACAAACTATGGGGCTAGATAGTGCATGAGAAAACCCCAACAGGTATAATGTAGACCGTGACCTGCTATCAAAACTACGGCAAGACAAACATTGCAAGCGGACTGATGTTGACATGACATCGTAATCAGATCTAAAGGTTTACATAATCTGAAGTAAGATTGCAATACAGCACCGCAAGATCGAAAGGTCTTGCGTGTGTTTTCTTTCTTTTCATTTATCCATCGGGGATGTAATGAAGAATACGTCTAGGTCTGTTTATTTTGGAGAGACTATGATTGCGAGAAACCCTAACGAAACATTCTGCTACACCTGCACAGGTGATGCGGATCATCTTATTACTCAAGAGGTACATCTTATTGCGGGAAACTATTTCTTTTGCAGCAAGGTCAAGCGACCTGAAGATGGCGATCCTGAAACAATGATCTTTCAATGCACCGAATCAGGCTCAGTCACGAACTGGTGTGAGGAATGGTGCGACCTTTCAGATAAAGAGTTACGCGAAGTTGTAAAAGACTTTGCACAAAATTTGTTGAACCCAGAGAACAAGGAGAATCACGATGGCTGATATTAGTTTTGATCATGATGAGTTGCGAGATATCGCATATGGAATCAAGGATGATCTGTTGCAAGAACTCAAAGATGAAGTGACAGATCAGATTGAGAATGAGATTTCGTACGCTAAGTCAGATATCTTAGATGATGTTGATTATAAAATCTCAACAGGTGTGGACATCGACTACGAACCCGTGCTTGATCAAGTGAACAACGCTTTGAAAAGCGATTGTTGCAGTAAGATTGATGAGTTTATCATCGGGATTATGAATTGCATTGCTACACGCAAGGCAGATTTCTTCAATGCTTTGTCACATAACATGTTGAAGGATGTTCAAGAGTATAGAGAACTCGGTCGAAAGAAACAAGAGCAAATCAGGGAACTTGAAGAAGAAGTTCTTAGACTCAAGAAACTAATGTTGTGTGATGCAAAGGATTGTCCTTCGCCTAATGATCCAGACGCTTGCACTAAAGGCGAAGACTGTGCAAGAAAAGATAATCACGCGTAAAGAAAATAAATCATGCCACATAACCGCACAATCTACTGTGCAGATGGAGAACAAATGCCTAACTGGTGTATGAATGACGTAAGTATGCACGGATCAAAAGAGCATATGAAACTTTTCCTTTCGGAGTTCTGCGATGAAGATCCAAATGGTACAGGTATGTATCGCTTGGTCTATCAGAAGATCTCTCCTGTAGGTGAGTTTGAGAAGGATGAAACTAACTTCAACCAGATTCAGGCTCAGTCCGCAGCATGGGGATGCAAGTGGGATATGTCCGACTATGCATTTGCAATCGAAGAAGAAACTTGGAACGATAAAGAATACATCAATCTTGAAGGTAGTTATGATACACCTTGGGGTCCACCTCATGTGATCTATGATAAACTTGTAGAAATCATTGAAGAACGTGATTGGGATATTGAGATTGATGAATGGTTCTTCAAAGAACCCGGCATGCAAATCGCAGGATGGTTGCCGGAATGAAGTACTATCATCATGTCACACTGGATGAAGCAACTGCTAAGCATGGCTCATGTGAAGATGTTCGCTTCTGTTTTCTAGAAGATGTCGCACCTAAAATTCGTTCAATTGATATCCCTCATATCATCAAACGTTTAGAATACTACTATGAGTCATATCAAATCTTAGAACAAGAACACTGGGACAAGATGCGACACAATCATGGCGAAGAAGAAGAATAATGCTGTGGTACATATGGTTCTTTCACGGTGCTAAAATGGATACTCATATCTACGCATTGAGTATTTATTCTGTGCTAATAACTATAGGTTTTCTTACTTTGTATTTACGAAGAAATAAATTACGGAGATAACAAATGAATTACGAAGAATACTGGCGTGACTTGTGCATTGCTATCAAGTCTGATGATCAAAGTGCAATTCAAGATCATATTGAAGCGTACGATCAACAGTTGAAAAATGAAGAAGATGCTGCTAATTCTACCAATAGGGGAACATACGAATTGTTGGAGGATTGATGCAAGAACTAGAACAAAAACTAGAGAGTGCGTTAGAGTTTACTCTTTATCAACAACTCAATGATACTACGGGTGAGGTTGAAGGTCTTCACCCAATAATCAGAAGTAAAATGTATACTGTTCGTGTTGAGCATAATGCTGCTGAAGAGCAGTGGTTTGATACAAAGTATTATGGCGAACATCCTAAACTAGACATCGAGTACGGCGGGTGGATGGCTTCGCTCAAAACCTGTAAGTATGATGATTACAACGATAGTTATTGTTTAGAATACTTTGTTCAAGGTTATGCAACTAATTCAAACTAATTAGAGGATACCGAAATCCTGATGGTAGGTAGTAGTGGTTCGGTTGAGGCATACATATCGCCAAGAGTAGAAAGTGTGACAGGTCTTAGTCATGGTCCCCTGTGACTAAGATCATTATGGCTAAAAATTTTATACACAAAGATGAATTACTTTCGTGGCAAGAAATTGCTACGATTCTAAACGAAAAGTATGGAGAAAATACAAGCAAGCAATGTTATCATCAAAGATACTTACGTATCTTGAAGAAACTAAAGATGAAACTTCTTGAAAACATTGATGTTGCAAGAGAAGTTTTACCTGAGAACGATGAGTTCTTTGAAGAACCAAATGAATATGAACATGATTCCGGTCTTTATGGGGGCAGAGAATGATTGGTTCTAAACTTGTATATCGTAACGGCAAAGTAGGAGTCGTTGAAAATACATACCTGATTGGCGATGATGCTATGTTAGTGTATGTTGTATTTGAAATTGACACAGGCTCACGAGTCTATGTCACTGAATCAGAAGTAGACAAGGTTGTAGTTGATGGCTGAAGAACACGGTGAATATAAATTCAATCGCGAACAGCGAAGAAGATTGGATAATCGTAGGGCAGGTGCTCACGAGCACAACAGAATGGGAAGAGGTTATTCTCTACCTGATTGGCAACCTTACAATCACAATCAAAACCATGAGAATGGTAAAGGTGATTTAGAAAGACCATCAAATATATCTGAAGAAGAAAAAGATTTACGTTGGAATCTTGCCTTTGGAAAAATTACAGAGGAAGAGTTCGCGGAGAGAATGGAGAAACTAAATGGCTAGACGTTTATGGGCTATTTGGGATTTACTTTTGAAGGGATGGTATGTTGATGAGCAACTTGAAGAAGAATCTGATTTTGATGAAACAGATCCTGTAGTGTTCAAAGATAAAAGCCAAGCCTTAATTTATGTAGATGATTTGAATTATGATCAGGGGGTATCAAGGTTTACTGTAAAACAATACTCAAAGGAGAATAAAATTGAGTCATGAAATGTATGAGAATGATCACGCTGCTTACAGCAAGAAGCCTGCATGGCACGGCTTGGGTACTGTAGTAGAAGACATTATGAATCCACATGAAGCATTGAGAATTTCTAAACTCGACTGGGATATTATCCCATCGTTTGAAGTTACTGCTTCATATATGAAAGAAGATGGCAGCGTAGCCTATGCTAACGCCAGTAACAAAGTTGCTAACATTCGTTCAGATGATGGCACTGTTGTTGGTATGGTTAGCAAAGACTATCAAGCACTTCAGAACAGAGAACTTGCAGAGATTGCTTATGCTATCTCAGGCGAAGATACCAAAGTAGAAACAATGGGTTCTTTGCGTGGCGGTTCCCGTGTCTATTGCTCTATTGCAATGGATGATTTTGCTACGCCTTATTGTGATGATGATGTAGTCAATACATATCTGCTCCTGTGTAATGGACATGATGGTATGCTTGCCTTCTCCGCATTGCCCACAAGTGTTCGTGTGGTATGCGAGAACACATTGAACATGGCACTTCGTTCTGGTGCTCGCAGCATGATTCGTATTACTCACAATGGAAATATGTTTGAGAAGATTCAACAGGCTAAGCAAGCAGTCAGCGAATTCAATCGTGTTCGTATGAACTTTACTGGCACTGTTGCAGAACTGTCTGATAAGAAGATGTCCTTGGAAGAGATCCAAAGATTCTGGACAGACATGTACGCCCAACTTGAGGAACCTATTCCTACTGATGATGTTGAAGGTCGTGCTCGTGCTATGAATGTGATTAGCAACTGGTCCGAAACCTTTGATCGTGAGTACGATGTAGCAGGTCCGACTGCATGGAACGCAGCAAATTCTATTACTAACTGGGTGCAGCATAAGGTTGCACGTAGAGGGCGTAAGTCTTCTACCGAGAGCAAGTTTAGTAGCAATCTCTTTGGGAAGAACGCAGATCAATCTATCAAGGTTATGAAATCTGCTCTTGCGTTTGCCTGATGAGTGAAGATCACGACGTTCTTCTGGTACTACTAGAAGAAAATGATAACAATAATGTTTATCTTAGCGAAGGACTGGAAATAGATTCAGAGTCGCTTACCCTAATTGAATCCGACTAAGGTTGGGTATATAGTAGATGGGAGAGTATATGCTCTGGAACACCTTATCTCAAGAAGAACAAGATAAAAGATTACAAGCACAATCTAAAATGGAGAAGGAGTCTTTTCAGTATGGTATTCAAAAGTATTGGAAAGAATATGATCGCTCTCCTGATGAGGGCATACCTGAACAGCAACTGCTGGATCAAGTGGTCATGGAGTTATCTCCCCACTATCAAGAATGGATTGATAAACTCTGTTCTAATCCACGCAGCCCCGAATGGCTGATGCCTTTACTAGCCTTGGGTGCAGACAAGATGGCTGATCTTACCGTGAGAACGTTGATGCGTGAGTGGTTGATTAGCAACATCTGGAATGAGAGCAGGGAGGCGGGGTTCCTAAACCCTGCCTTCCCTCTCCCAACTGCACAGCGTATCGCAAACTGTATCGCTAAAGAAACTATTAGCATCATTGCATACAATCAAACAAGGGAAGATTTCAGGGACGATTGGAGAAGACAATCCAAGTTTGTAAAGAACTGGACACCACAAAGATGCAAAGCGTTTGCTGATAGGCTAGGAAAAATCAAAGATGATACCTATAGTTTATCACAACGACAAGACTTTGGACATCACATGGTTCGTATTGCTCAAGCATCTGGTGTTGTTGAGTCTTACATTCAAAGATATAAAGGCGGAAAGAAATGGAAGAAGCGTTTGTTCATTGGTTTCTCTTCGCATATCTTAGAAAGACTACACGAAAAACACAGAGAGTTAGAGACAAAGTTTCTTGTATATAGACCAATGGTTTGTCCACCTGTACCACATGAACTTGGTAAGAGTGGTGGCTATCTAAACAAAGATATCCGCAAAGAAATGGTACAAAGATTTGTATCTGATTATGATCACGGTGTCTTACAAGATCAGAAATATTCACAGCCCGGAACTTTAGTTATCAAGGGACTGAATGCTATGATGAATACTGAGTGGTGTATCAACCATAAAGTATTAGATGTCATGACCAAGTTGTTTGAGAATGATACTCGATTAGCAAACCTGCCTCCGTTCTCGTTTGAAACCTTTATGTTTAATGATGAGTTCCCTGTTGATGGATCTCAAGAAGAGAAAGCAAAATGGTGTAGCCTACGAGAAGAATGTTGGGGCAACTGGTTCAAGAGTGAGCAATCAAGAAATAGGATGCTTGTTCGCCTTGCTCTTGCAAACAAACTTGCCAAGTATGATTTCTGGTACATGCCATACACCTTAGACTTTAGAGGTAGAGCGTATTCAATATGCGAATTGCTTTCATGTCAAGGCTCTGACTTTGATAGAGGTCTTATTCAGTTTGCCAACCCAATGAAACAAAACAAGGAAGGACTGTACTGGTTAAAAGTACATACTGCAAACCTGTTTGATCAAGACAAACTTTCATTTGACGATAGAGTAAAATGGGTAGATGATAACTGGGATATGCTTGAACGTATTAGTAAAGATCCTTTTGAAAACAAAGAGTGGGTAAGTGATAAGGTGAAAAAGAATCCATCTTTCCAAAGACTCGCTGCTGTGTTTGATCTTATGCGTGATGATGGCATGACTCAGATTCCTGTTAACATGGATGGTAAATGTAATGGTTCGCAGCACTGGTCTGCTATCATGGGCGATGAGCTTATCGCATTACTTACAAATGTATTGCCCTCAGAAGAACCACAAGATTTGTATCAGTATGTAGCCAACAAAACTACAGAGTATTGCAAACGTAACATCGCAGAGAATGATTGGTTCGGTGAGTTTCTAGCATACTGGCACGAGGGTATTACTCGTGGGGTATTGAAGCGACCTACCATGTGTGATAGTTATGGACTGACTTTCTATGGCATACAAAAATATGTAAAGGTAGAGGGTCATCTTGATTGGATTCCCAAGGAACAATTAGGGGGTGCAGTTGTAGAACTAGCACGCGCAATCAAGGCAGGACTAGAAGAAACTCTAACTAAACCTAATGTTGGTAAGGAATATCTAAAAGAGATTGCTAATATATCTAGTCAATTGAATCAACACCTTGTATTCACAGCACCATCTGGATTCAAAATGGTTCATGCATACTTCAAACCTATTAGGAGAAGAAGCCTAGCAGCACTATTCAATCACAAAGAGTTATCTTTCTCTACGTTTAGTTCAAAAGATGTAGACAAGAAAGCCGTTGAGCAGGCTATACCACCTAACTTTATTCATGCTTTAGATGCAAGTCATATGTTCTGCACAGTGGTTAAGTTGATTACCTTTGGGTATGAGGACTTCTCTATGGTCCATGACTCTTATGGTTGTCATGCACCTCTTGTGCCTATCATGCGTAATGTAATCAAAGATGAGTTTTATAAAATGCACAAGGAAAATCAACTTGAAAACTTCAAACAAGAAAATGAATCTAACCTCGCGGTCTGTCTGCCGGACATCCCACAGAGGGGAGAACTCAGAACCGAACGAGTTCTTGAGTCAAATTATTTCTTCGCCTAAGATTGTATACATCCAATGGTATGATGCTATTACAACAGGAGATGCAGGCTGGACACCTGCTGATGATATCGAAGACTTAATTCATTTAGAGCCACCTGTTATGCATACAGTAGGTATTGTGTTGAATGATAGCACATCTTACATTACGCTAACAGATACAGTGGGTCCAGATGAGACTGCTTCCGTTCATACTATTCCAAAGTGTATGGTTAAACGGTTACAATATATTGATAATTATATACAAGGGGGGACCGATTTATGACTTCATCATTTATCGTACAATCAGAACATGACATGGACCGAGTGATCTCGGATGCAATCCAGATGTCAAAAGATATTCAAGACATCAAAAAGATGCGGATCAGTTTTCCCACTGACCAACTTGCAGAAATTTTCCTTGAGAATCTAGCAGGAAAATTTATAGAAGCAGGTATTCCGTTTGAGAATAATTTGGAAGTTACTATTGTTTTGCCCAAAGATGAGGAGAACGATGCTTAGTTCTACCAAAGGGAGATAGATATGTTAGAAAAGTTTTACAAAGAGAACCCCGGAAAATTACTTAACGGTAAAGTGTACAACGCAAAAGAAGACAACACACTGAACAGTCTTCAAGTTGCACACATGAGAAAAGAAATTAATCTGTATGCTCCAGTCGAAGCGTATACTGAGAAGTGGTCACACAGATTCAACAAAGAAACTGAACAGTTTATTGAAGCCCATCCTGTTTCAGGCACAAGGAAGAGAAACGATCTTCCGCCCATTGCTGCACAGTGGCAGCAGGAATTTAGAAAGAGGAACAAAAATGGCAAGAGTTCTGGTCGTAGGTGATATACACTTACCCGCAGAAGATCCTGACTACTACGACTTTATCAAGAGAGTAAAGCGTAAATACAAGACGGATGAATGCGTATTGATCGGTGATGTTGTAGATCACAATGCGATTTCGTTTCACGCTAAAGATCCAGAAGCACCTTCCGCTATGGAAGAACATGCAAAAATTAAACAAGGTATTCAGAAGTGGAAGCGTCTGTTTCCTAATGCTAATGTATGTATCGGTAATCATGATGAAAGAGTTCATCGTCTTGCCAAAGGTGCAGGTATTCCACCGTGCTATTTTAAAGAGTACAATGAGTTGTGGAATACTAAATGGTTCTGGGACTACACACATAACATTGATGGTGTAGTTTACACACATGGTACTGGAAGAAGCGGAGCGAACGCCGCAAGTACCGCTGCCTCTAAGCAAGGACAATCCTTTGTAATGGGGCATTTACATTCGAGTGCTGGTATTGAAATGCATAGTACTCAATACGGCAAGCCTGTGTTTGGGATGCAGGTTGGCTGTGGCGTAGACATGAATCACGTGGCTATGCGATATGGTAAGAACTTCCTTAAGCAGCCAGTGTTGTCTGCTGGAGTTGTTATTGATGGACATCCCTACCTAGAGTTTATGGAGATTTGATTTTATGACTGAACAAAATGAGTCATTCGAAGAAGCATCATTGCCTCCCGGTATTAAAACCGAGGCTGTTATTATGATGCTTTCCAACATCAGTACTGCACTGAATGAGATCTGTTCTGGTATTAACAATACCGTCACTCAAATTCTTGCAGAAGGAACCAAAGTTCAAGGAGAATTAGAAAATGCCGAACAAGGTGAGTAATTTCTTTACTGGAGATGTGGAAGTCAAGTGGTCACACTTGCATAAGCCAGACGATAAGTTTGGTGCGGACACATCTAATCACAACATTACAGTTGTAGTTGACTCTGATCTTCGTGCCAAGATGGACGAGATCCAGCAAACGCTTGGTGCTAAGAAGATCAATGGTATGCGAGAGGACGATGGTGTTACGCTTCTGAAAGCAAAGACTAAGACTTATGCTAAGAAGAACGTAACCGTGTTCCCTTGTGTTGATGCTAAGGCTAACTCAACCGAGGCTGTTCCCTTCGGTGGAGACAAGGTTCGTCTTAAGCTCGCACCCATTATGATTGATCGTGATAACTCATTGTCTTTCTTCCTCAATGGTGTTCAGATCATTGAGAAGAATGATTCACCGGCTGCTGCCAGTGGCTTTGAAGCCACCGATGGTTTCGATGGATCGGGTTATCAGGCTAATCATGAGAGCCAAACGGAAGAGATTCCGAACCAACAAGAGGACGATATCCCATTCTAAGGAGCATACCATGTTTGAATGGGAGTTCCCTATCAATCCCGTTGCTGCCAGTAGACCTAGAGTTTCAAGACATGGTGCCTACTTTACAGGACCATACAAGAAATTCAAAGTTGATTGTGCAGAAGTAGTGTTTGATATCTTGGGTGAAGATTTTGAAATGATTTCATCACCCGTCCATGTTGATCTGGAACTGTATGTTACTAGACCGAAAACTACAAAGTTAATCCAACCAAAAGCTGACATTGATAACTATATCAAAGCCGTCTTTGATGTTATGAATGGTAAGTTATGGGTTGACGATACGCAAGTGCGGTCTTTATACGCTAACAAACAGTGGGCTTCCCCAGATCAGCCGGGATATTTTACTCTTGGGTTAAGTGAAGTGGAGTAATCCGCTTGGGGGTATGGTTCGCCCTGCCCCCACACTTGGCTCCGTAGCCCAATGGCAGAGGCAGAGGACTTAAAATCCTTCCAGTATGGGTTCGAGTCCCATCGGAGCTATTCAGCTTTCGTAGCTCAATTGGATAGAGCAACTGCCTTCTAAGCAGTAGGTTGCAAGTTCGAGTCTTGCCGAGAGCGTTGGAGATTTTTATGAAAGAGATGATAGATGATAGCTATGTTGTCCGAAGAGAACAGTGTCCTAAGTGTGCAGCACAGGGAAGAGACAACTCTTGTGATAACCTAGCAGTTTACAATGATGGTCATGCATACTGCTATGCGTGTGCCTATTACAAAAAAGGTGATGCAACAAATATGGAAGTCAAAGTGGAAAAGCAATTTAAAACTTATGAGGGTGCTGTTGTTCCCCTCAAAGAAAGAGGTATCACCGAAGATACTGCCCGTCGCTATGGATATGAAGTCGCAAACATTAATAACAAACGTGTTGAGATTGCTAACTTCTATCAAGATGGTAGGCTTGTGGCACAACATCTTCGTGGTCCAAACAAACAGTTCCATTGGAACGGTAACTCAAGAGGCGTGACTCTTTGGGGTCAGCACTTATGGAAACCCGGAGGTAAGAAACTTTACATTACCGAAGGTGAGTATGATTGTATGACTGTGAACCAATTGCTTGGTGGCAAGTGGTGTGCTGTCTCTCTGCCGAATGGTGCAGCAGGTGCAGTCAGAGCAGTCAAAGATAACTTAGAATTTGTTTCTAGTTTTGATGATGTGATTCTTGTGTTTGATCAAGATGAAGCGGGCAAGGCTGCTGCTGTTAATGTTGCAGAGTTGTTGCCTCCGGGCAAGGCTAAGATTGCTGTGCTTCCGTACAAAGATGCGAACGAATGCTTGGTCAAGGGTGCGGGTCAAGAAGTTGTCAATGCTGTGTGGCAGGCTGCTGAGTATTCTCCCGATGAGATTGTACACGTATCAAAGATTCAAGAAGATAAAGATATAGTTGAATCAAGAGTGTATCCTTTCCCCTTCAACAGTTTGACTGAGTTCTTGATCGGTCAAAGATCAGGCGAGATCAGCTTGTGGTGTTCGGGTACTGGCTCAGGTAAGTCTACTATTCTTCGTGAGCTTATGTATCATCACCTAGAAGAAGGTAGAAGCGTGGGTGCTATCATGCTAGAAGAATCACCACAAGAAACAATGGATGATATGATCTCTCTCATTCTTAATAAGCCTGTTCGTAGTATCAAAGCAGGTAGAATGCTGAATCAACTCAGAGAACAGATGGGTAAAGATCCTATCCACATGGAGGTTATTGATGATCTCACTGATGAAGAGTATGCAGATGCTCGTAAGCAATTGTCTGAAACATCTTTCTACATTTATGATCACTTGGGTAACAACGGACTCAAGAATCTATGCGCTCGTATCGAGTTCATGGCGGTATCGCTTGGGGTGGATGTTATTGTACTTGATCATATTACTGCTGCTGCTACCGGTTTGATGGGTGATATCACAGACTTTGATGGTGGTAACTCAGAGCGTTTGCTTATTGACAACATTATGAAAGAACTAAGATCGCTTGTATCTAGAACAGGAGTACGCATTGATGTCGTGTCACAACTTAAGAAGAGCAGCAAAGCATTTGAAGAGGGTGATCGTATCACGCTTCAAGATCTTCGTGGTTCTGGTAGTCTGGCTTCCGTGCCTAATGTTGTTCTTAGTCTTGAACGTGATCGACAAAATCCTGACGAGAGAACGGCGAACACCACTATGGTTCGAGTGCTGAAGAATCGTTTGACGGGTCGTGCTGGTGTTGCTACCGCTTTGTATTTCAATCGAATGACTGGACGATTGGATGAGGTAGACTTTGCAATTGATGAGTCCGGTCAAACAAGCTTTGAACCTGTGGAGTAATTATGGATTTAGAAAGTGATGTACACGAAACTCCTGACCTGCCCAACCCCACGCTAGAACTAATCTCACCTGATAGTTTTACTGGCGTGGATCAAGACTTAACACAACTTGCTGACGGTGTGCATAGTGTTAGGTTTCAACAGAATGGGAAAGCAGTTTCGTCTAGTGTATTAGTTAAAAGAAGTTTAAGCGATATTACAGTCTCTTATTCTTTAGATGGTGTAGGTTATGAATCAATCATGAAACCTAACGGTGTATCATATACGACAGTATCTACACCAAGAGGCGAAGGACTGCCGCCTATTAGAACAGTAGTTAAAACTAGTTGGAGATATACAAAGAACCGATAAGGAGATCCCCATGAACCGGATCGTATTTGACATCGAAGCAAATGGATTACATGAAATTATACTAAACAAAAAGGGAGAAGCAAAGCCAGAGGTATCTCGTGTGCATTGTCTTGTGCTTCTTGATTGTGATACACAAGAGATCAAAACATTTGGTCCCTGTGAAATTGATGAGGGTGTAAAGATTCTCGCTAAGGCAGATCAAATCATTGGACACAATGTAATTGGTTACGATATTCCTGTACTGAATAGATTGTATGGTGGTATCAACCCACAAAAAGCATTAGATACTCTTATCATTTCTCGTATGATGTATCCTGACAAGAGCCAGCACCCCTTGGGTGGTAACTCTCTTGATGATTGGGGTAAGCATCTTGGTGTTTACAAACAACAGTATGACATGGGATGGGATGCATTTAGTCAAACTATGCTAGACTACTGTGTTCAAGATGTAAAAGTATCCTATGAGATATACAAAAATCAGCAACAGTTTGTAAAAGAGAATGACAAGAGTGTTAAACTCGAACATATTATTTCAAACATTATTGCAAAACAAACAGAGACAGGTTTTAACTTTGATATAGAAAGAGCTGAATCACTAAGCCGTGAGTTAGAGCAATCAAAGGTTAAGACCGAAGAATACTTTGATGAACTCTTTCCACCTATCGTAGAAGAGAGATGGTCAGAGAAAACAGGTAACAGACTAAAGGATAAAGTTACACGATTTAATCCGGGGTCTAGGAAACAGATTGCACAAAGACTTAATCGCAAGTATGGATGGACCCCGCCTTGGACAGAAAAAGGCAACCCAAAAGTAGATGAGGCTGTTCTTAAAACACTAAAGTATCCAGAAGCAAAATATCTTGTAGATTACTTTAACAATATTAAATTGAAGGGTCAAGTAGATGATTGGATCTTAAGAGCAAGAGCATCTCGTGATGGTCGTATTCATGGTAGTATTAATCCACAGGGTACGGTTACTGGTCGCATGACTGCAAGCCAGCCTAACTTACAACAAGTCAGTGGAGACAAGAGAGCACGCTCCCTATTTATACCAAAGGAGGGGTGGCTACAAGTTGGCATTGATGCCTCTGGTCTAGAGGCTCGGATGCTAGCTAATCGTATGGCTAAGTATGATGGTGGGTCTTATGGTAAAGTTGTGGTTGAAGAAGATGTTCATACACTGAATCAACAAGCGGCAGGTTTGCCTACACGAAACGATGCCAAGACTTTCTTCTATGGTTTTATCTATGGTGCTGGTGATGCTAAGATCGGTAAGATTGTTAATCAGTCAGCGGCTGTAGGTAAACAACTAAAAGAAAAGTTCTTACGTCAGCTGCCTGCTCTTAAGAAAGTCATTGATCAATGTAAGTTTCAAGTTAATAAAGATGGAACTATCAAATTGTTAGATGGTCGTAAGGTTCCTTGTCGATCTATTCATGCAGCATTGAATGTGCAACTACAAGGCGATGGTGCTATGATTATGAAACTAGCACAAGCAATCTTTGATCGTATGCTCAAGGCTCATAAGCTTAGAGCAAACTTTATTGCCACCGTGCATGACGAATGGCAGCTAGAGTGTCATCCTGATGACGCTGTTACTGTCGGTAAACTTGGAGTACAAGCAATCGAAGAAGCAGGGGATAGATTTGGTTGCAAGGTTCCACTAACAGGAGAATATCAAATTGGAAACAACTGGTCAGAGTGCCACTAAACTAACCCTATACATTGCTGGACCTATGCGAGGATACCCAGAGAATAATCATCCTGCATTTCTAAAGGCAGAAAGTGAACTAGAAAATAGAAAGATCTACCAAACTATTATCAATCCTGCTAAGATAGATCAGATTAGAGATGATGAGGTTGATATCTATAACCTATCTAAGGAAGATATGAATCAGATTCTTACTGAGGACTTTATCCTTCTCATGTCTTGCGACTCTATTTATATGCTGAGAGGATGGGAGAATAGTCCGGGTGCTAGAGCTGAACACGCAATCGCAACAGCATTTAGGATGTACATTGAATATCAATAGTTTTGAATTCATAGTTGGGTTTTATAGTAGAGATCACAAAATGTATCGTACTTTCTCTTGGAAGTTACGGTCTTGGTTAATCTCTATATTGACTCTATCTAAGTGGACTCATTGTTCCTTTCAACTTAAAGCTAAAGACTTTGACAGTAGTTTGTTTGCTGTTGATGGTAAAGAGGCATCGTTAGTTAGGACAGAAAGTTTACATGCTTACTTTGGTAAACCTGATAAAGAAGTATCGCTAGGTATTATCGAGTTTGAGATATCAGACTATGATAAGGTAGAGAATTACTTTAACACAAAACCAAAAGGAACTACTTTAGACGCTGTGCTCTGGTTCTTAGGATTGAAAAGAAACATTGCAACTTGTGCTACAGTAACAACTGATGTATTAAATATATTGGGATACAAAACTAAACGGTGCGTGTCCCCTAAACAATTACTAAAGGAAATAAACAATGCGAATGATAATCCTTGGAGGACCGGCAAGAGCAGGTAAAACTACCATTGCAAACTTAATTGCAGAGAATGCTTTTGATAAAGGATTACGTCCTCAGTTAGTTTCTTTCGCTAGTCCAATCAAGGAACTGGCAAAAAAGAAAGGACTAAGTAAAGAATCAAATCCAGAGAGATACAGAAAGTTTTGTCAAGAACTAGGCTCAACTAAAAGACAAGAGGATTCTCAACATTGGATTAAAGAGTTTGATAAGGTTATTCAATCTCTTAAAGAAGAAGAGAAGGTTAGACACAAGATGAAAATGACCTTCTGGGAAACTATTGTTATCGTAGATGATTGTAGGTATATGAACGAGGTTGCATATGGCAGAGACAACAACGCCATCTTAATCTTTGTGCATCCCGGCAATAGAGAACTAGAGGGACAGAGCGAGGACTGGCGACATCATGAGTCAGAACAACTTGCTTATCATGTCATGACCAACAAAGATTACAAAGAAGTATTTCCGTGGATGATTAGGAATGAAGACTCTTTAGATGATCTTAAAGAAAAGATTGAGATGTTAAACAAGTATTGGTGTGATATTTCTGTAGATGAAATCTTAGACAACTGTGACTGTGAGTTATGTGTTGCTAGACGAGAAGACAGATCACCTGATATTTTAAAACTAATTGAAGCGTTGATTGAAAAGTTAGAGGCAGAACTAGATGAAGAAACCTAATGTATGTGTGCTAGATGGAGACATCATCGCTTACAAAGCGGCTGCTTGGGCAGACGTTGAGGGTGTAGATGAACTTCAAGATAGACTAAATGAGGATATCAAACGATGGACACCGGAGAACTGCGATAAAGTATTTGTTGCTTTCTCCTGTTCTCGTGGTAACAACTACAGAAGAAAGGTATATCCTTCTTACAAACTACACAGAGAAGAACAACCAAAGCCTGAGTGCTTAGGTTATGCTAAAGAGATCGTGTTTGAATCTAGCCAGATTAAATACTACGATCATATTGAGGCTGATGATATCTTAGGTATCGCAGCATCTTCCGGTGCTGCTATTGCAGTCACTATTGATAAAGACTTGAACAGCGTACCGGGATGGCATTACAATCCTGACAAAGACGAAGAACCTAGATATATATCTGAACAAGAAGCAGACGAATTCTTTGCTCTGCAAATTGTGACCGGAGATTCCACTGATGGACTACCCGGACTGCCTAAGAAAGGCAAGACGTTCTTCGAGAAAGAGATCAAATACTTTGATCAAGAGGATTGGATTCAAGAAATCTTTTGGCAATACCAAGAGAATGGATATGATCTGGAGTACTTCCTCTCTCAAGCAAGGTGCGTACGTATCTTAAGAGACGGAGAGTTTAATAAAACTACAGGGGAAATTAGTTTGTGGACCCCTGAATTAATTTAAAATTGGGTATAAAAGAATAGTAGGAGAATCGAACCAATGAAAGTGTTCCAACAATTTATTGCGGTATCTAAGTATGCACGCTGGATTCCTGAGAAAAACAGGAGAGAAACATGGCGTGAAACGGTATCTCGATACTGGGATTGGATGACCGGACACCATCCTGTTCTTCTTGAAAGAGAAGATATTAAAGAAATGATTGTAAATATGGAAGTCATGCCAAGCATGCGGGCGTTAATGACGGCTGGAACTGCGGCGGACAGGGATAATACATGTATTTACAATTGTTCTTATTTAGAAATTAGCACCATCAAATCATTTAGTGAGCTTATGTATGTGCTCATGAATGGCACTGGTGTAGGGTATTCTGTTGAAGAGCATGCAGTATCACAACTGCCTGTCGTTCCAGAACTTAGGCGCAATGAAGATTTATACATTGTTCCTGAAGACTCTAAAGAGGGATGGGCTACGGCACTGTTCAACTTAATGACTGCACTGTGGAATGGACAGCATCCTACGTGGGAGCTGCACCAGATTAGACCTGCGGGCAGTAGACTCAAGACCTTCGGAGGGCGATCAAGCGGACCCGATCCATTGGATGCGGTGTTTAAGTTTGTAACTCAGACCTTCTATAATGCTGAAGGCAGAAAGCTTACAGCTTTAGAATGCCACGATATTTGCTGTGTGATTGCACAATCTATTGTAGTAGGTGGCGTTAGAAGATCTGCAATGATCTCTTTGTCTGATCTTTCAAATAAAGAGATGGCTAAATGTAAGAGTGGATCTTGGTGGGAGGGATCTAATTATCGGTCCCTTGCTAATAACTCTGCTGTGTACAACGGGCGACCATCATTCGGTGAGTTCGTAGATGAATGGCAAAGCCTATACGATTCTCGTTCAGGTGAACGTGGTATCTTTAATCGCAATGGTGCTAAAGAACAATGCGACTGGTTGGGTAGAGATTCATCTGTTAACTATGGATTGAATCCCTGTGCTGAGATCTTACTCAGACCCAATCAGTTCTGTAACTTAACTGAGGTTATTGTTAAACCAGATGATAAGATTAGTGATATTAAAAGAAAGATTGAAGCGGCTACGATTCTTGGTACGTTACAGTCTTCCTTTACCAACTTCCCCTTCTTATCTGACGAGTGGAAAAAGAATGTAGAGGAAGAAAGATTACTTGGTGTTTCATTCACTGGTATTTACGACAACCCTATTACTTGGGGTAAAGAGGGATTGCAAGTTCTTGCTGGTCGTTTGAATAAGTGGAGAGATTATGCTAGAAAGACTAATAAGATTTGGGCAGATAAGATTGGTATCAACCCATCGGCTGCTATTACTTGTGTCAAGCCTAGCGGAACCGTATCTTGTTTGTGCGATACCTCCTCTGGTATTCACCCTAGATTCTCAAGACATTACATTCGTCGTGTGAGAATCGACAAGAAAGATCCTATTTATCATATGCTCAAAGACCAAGGAGTTCCTCATGAAGACTGTGTTCTTAACCCTGATCATACTGTGGTCTTCTCTTTTCCCATGCAATCTTCGAAAAATGCTAAGGTTGCCGAAGAGGTCACGGCATTAGAACATTTAGAGTTATGGAGAGTGTGGAGAAACCACTGGTGTGAACACAATCCATCTATTACTGTTAACTATTCTGACGATGAGTTCTTAGAGATTGGCTCATGGGTTTGGAATAACTTTGATGACATCCAAGGTATCTCATTCCTTCCTAAGGTAGATCATGTGTATGAGCAGGCTCCCTTTGAAGAGATTGATGAGGTTGGATATAACGTGTTAGCTGATAAAATTCCTTTTGTAAACTTTAATAAGTTATCTGAGTTTGAAAAGGAAGACAATACAAAGAGTTCACAGACCCTTGCATGTACTGGTGGGTCATGTGAAGTAACGGAGGTATGATGTTAAATTCTATTGAGAATAAAATGAAGCTTGGTTTGAAGATTGAAAATCATGAGCTTATTACATATATGGGGACACTTACAAAAAGGATTGAAGAGTTAAATGAGAAAGTTAATGAACTCCAACAACGAGTTAAAGTTTCCCCCAATAGACGAACTACTTCTAAGGACTCTTGAAAAAATGTATCCTCCTCTGGAGTATTCACCCTCTTCTACAAAAGAGGACTGGATCTTCAGGGGAGGACAACGTGATGTTTTAAATAAATTAATTGAGACTTACAAAAAACAGGGAGGTAAGTATGAAAGAAACCGCTGATAAAATGGCAGCAAAAGGTAGGGGCAGCGATAACGTAATTGCTCACTTAACAGGCGGCGAAGTTGTAGTCCCTGTAGAAGTTCTTAATGAGTTTCCTACTTTAAGAAAATCACTTTCTAATGCTTTTGAAAACATGGGACTTAATCCAGCACAATATGTAGCAGGTCATGGAGAGAATTCTATTAATCCTGAAACGGGAGCACCAGAATTTATTGTCCATAAGAAAATTAAAAAGGCTATTAAGAAAGTTACTAAAGAAATTGGTCGTGTTGCTGACAATGTTCTTGGTATTGATGATCCTAGTATTAATCCTTATACCGCTGGTCAAATGGTAGAAAAGCAAATGGATGCTATTGAACAAGCACAAGCAGAGTATGACGAAGCTACTGGTAAAATGCAGGCTGAAGCAGAAGCTGCTCAAGCAGAATTCAAAGCACAGGCGGCAGCAAGTAGAAAGAAAACATTACAAACTAAAGCATCTAATGAAAAGAAGATTAGACAAGCTGGTATTGTTGCTGATCGTGCCGCACAAGCAAATAGTGTTGCTGCTCAGTTATTAGCAGAAGCTAGAGGTGCAGGAGCTGCTGCTGATGAAGCTGGTCCCGATTCTGCCCAACAAATGAGATCTCGACTTGCATCTGCTGTTAGAACTACTCCTAAGGGATTTGGTTCTAAGGGTGCTCCGAGTATGCAAAGACCAAGGTAAGGAGTTAAATTATGGGTTCTCCTAAAATGCCAAAGATTGAAATGCCTGACACGGGCGGTCAAATGATGTTGATGAGACAGATGCAAAAAGAACAAATGGAAATGCAAGAGAAGATGTATCAAAAGAGACAGGAAGAGTTACGCATCGAAGAAGAAAATAGAATGAAAAGGGAAAGACGAGAGCAAGAAAGAGTCCAAAAAGAAGAAGAAGATCGACTCAGAAGAATTAGAGAGCAAGAAGAAATGGCTATTGCTGAAGCGGAGTCTTCTATCAATGAACAAGATAATAATCCTTTAATGATTGATTTCTATAATGCTCTTGCAGAAGGGCAAAACAATGTGTCTAATCAAGACCAGTACCCTATGTAAGGAATAAACTATGGAAGAAAAAACAATCGCTGAACGCTGGCAAGCTTTGGATGCTCAAAGAACAACCAAACTTGAAAGAGCAAGACGATGCGCTTCTTTAACAATCCCTTCACTCTTACCTCCTGAGGGATATACAGAAGATGATCAACTGCCACAGCCTTATTCTTCCGTATCAGCAAGGGGTGTTATGAATATGGCTAGTAGAATTTTATCTGCTATGCTTCCTTTAAATGATGCCCCTTTCTTTAGATTTGAAATGAAGACAGGTATGGAACCTACTTCAGAAGTAAACAACTTCTTAGAAAGTCTTTCATATCAAGTGCATAACAAACTTTCAACTAAGAATCTAAGAGAAAGTATCTTTACTATGCTTCAACATTTGATTGTTGTTGGAGATGTGTTGGTTATTCAAGAAGATGATATGACATTTAGAATTATCAGATCTGATCAGTATGTTTGTAGGCGTACTGTTGAAGGAGATGTTACAGAGATTATTCATATTGAATATATCCCAGTGTCAAATGAGCATGCTGTCAATCACCATCCATTCACACATGGATATCATGGAGAAAAGGCAGGTTACTCTATTGAGTATGTGCGAGTAGCAAAAGATCCTGATCAAGAAGAGTGGTCTTACACAAGAGAAGATGGCGACGGTAACGTTGTTGACTCTGGTAAGTACAAAGTAAATCCATACATTGCTCTTCGTTGGTGTGCTGTAGCGGGTGAAAACTATGGTAGATCACACTGTGAAGATATCATTGGAGATATTTCTACGCTTGAGTCTTTTACCGAAAGTCTTTTAGAGGGTGTAGCAGCAGGCTCCGCTTTCTGGATTGGTATCAACCCCGCTGGTATTACAGAACTTGATGACATTGCAGGAGCTGGTAATGGTTCTTTCGTTGCTGCTAGGCAAGAAGATGTTTATACTATTAGTCCTGCAAATACCATGAACTCTCAAATTCAAGCTACGCAACAAGGTGTAGAAATTATGAGAAGAGAAGTAGGCAATGCCTTTCTCTTGTCTGGTTCCGCTATTCCAAAAGGAGAGCGTGTTACCGCTACCGCTGTTAGAATGATTGGCTCTGAGCTTGAGACTGTATTGGGCGGTGCTTACTCCGCTATCTCTAGAGATCTTATGGTTCCAATTATTAATAGAACTGTTTATCTTATGTTACAAAACAAAGAGATTGATGAAAGACTGACTAAACAATTTAGTGAAGATGGTATCTTATCTGTTGAGATTGTAACAGGTCTTCAAGCTTTATCAAGAGACACTGACTTGCAAAAGCTTATGCAAATGGGTGAGATGGTTAGAAACCTTCCTGAAGAATCTCTTAGATTATTTAAATGGGATGAGTATGCTAAGCAACTTGTTACTGCTATTGGTTTTGATGCTAACAATTGGATTAAATCTGAGCAAGATGTACAACAACAACAAATGAAGATGGAAGAAGCCAAGATGGCTATGCAACAAAAGATGCAGCAGCAACAAACAGCTCAACAAGCAATGACTGATGTTGCTTCTAACGTAGCTACAGAGGCTGGTGTTCAAGATGTCCAACAAACTGGAGGTCAAAACATTCAAGAGCTTTTACAAAATCCTGAGATGATGGCTCAATTACAAGGAATGATGGGAGGTTCCGATGCCTAGTGCTGCTGATACTTTTACTTTAGATAGTGCCGGATCTAATAATGCTTCGGCTTTTTCAAAGGTTTCTACTTTTACTGCTGACAAAAATTTAGCTTTTGATGGTAATTATAATCTAAGAAAAACAGCTGATACTATTGGAATGGCTACCGCAACCGGAGCTTTAGCTAGTAATGTTATCACTGTTAGTGGACTTGAGAATAAAATTTTAGTAGGCGGCGTAGAAATTGTAGCTGCTTTTGATTCCACGGGTGGAGATGCTGTCAGTCTTATTATTCAAGGTGGTGACGGAGCAGGAAACTTTACCACTATTAGTACAGTTATTGCTAATGTTGATCAAAGTACGCAAGGTGTGAAGTATGCTGCTATTGATTTAACTGATGTGTATGTACCACAAATTCGTTTTGTTATGAACCCTGAGAACAGAACGATTAAAAGCTCAGCAACAGGGACTTGTAATTTTAAATTAGGATTAGGAAGTTAATATGGCTATTACTACACCAGAAATTTTATGGGGTGCAGCCGCAACAACCTCGAATAGTTATCAGGTTTTTACTACTGAAATTACTCCTGATTTAACTACAGGTACGGACGGTATTGCATCTAAGGTTATTACAACTACATCTTTAAACGGCAAAAAGGTTATGATGGGTATTGATGTTACCTCTGCATATAGCGATGTTGCAGGTGAAGTGACTCTTCAACTTTCAGCAGACGGATTAAATTGGACCTCAAATTATGCTACTGTTATTGCGGATTCAAACCCAAATGAAACCGGAATCAAGTACGGCATTGTAGATCTTACTTCAGTCGAAGTTCCTTTTTATCGTCTTGTTTTTAATTCAGCAGGCAACAACGTAGGTACATCTGGTAATCTTAGATTTAAGTATATTGTTCCTCCTTCTTCATAATTGGTTATAATAGTAGGAGTGTCTCATGAGCAGAATTGATTACGGAAAACACGCATTACCTGAAGAACTGCACACTTTAGATATTGAGGGATCAACTGATAACTCTGTATTAATCTTAAATAAACATATTTTATTGGGACGAGGTTTACAAAGTCATGTGTTAAACATGAGAGAAACTATCTTAGATAACTATGGATTTAAAAAACCTTTAGATAGAGACTTAACTTGGGATAAACACAAAGGAATATTATACGCTCCCGCTAATGATTCTACTGATTTAATCATGGCACTAGAGTCAGAAAATTATCGTTTTAGTAGCAGTACTAATACTATGACTAGAATAAATGATACTGTAAGAAACGTAGATATTTTAGGTGGCTATCAATATGGGGCGATATATCCCGCTGCATCTGACGCAAGAGATAGAGCACCTACTAAAGCAACTGCTATAAACGGATACAATGGTATGCACTTTGATGGAACTGAGTGTGCTAGTGGTGTAGGAGATGGTATTGCAACAACTGCTAATGGCAGAGGCGTACACGAATGGGCGATTACTATGTTAATTACAACACCAGTAGACCCTAATTCTAATCGAGCTATTTTTTGTTTAGGAGATTCTGCATCTATGCCGCTTGATTTAATTGTTAGGCATTTAACTACAGGACCAAATGAAGTTTTATCTTGGAGAACTTTTTCTGAAAATTCTGTATCATTTGGAGGTTCAACCTTTTTCTTTACTAGTACTGGTACTGCAAGTACAGGAGGAGTAGGAAACGAAGCAACACACTTACTTACGTTTGGTTGTAAAGATGATACAAGTAATGTAAGCGCAGACCCTACACCTTTTGCTAATTTAAATGGAGCAACTGGCAGTGGAGTTGGAGGAACAGTTAGAGGTGACGGAGTTAATGCAAGAAAAGATGGTTTAGATGGCTTTGTTACTAACGAATTTCCTACCTCTTATAATTACAGTTTTTTCAATGATGTTAGATTAATAGAACCAATTACTTTTGGGAATGAACCTAATAGTACAAATAGAACTTTGGTTAGACCTTTTACTGGCGGTGTTTATGATTTCGTTATGTATAACTACAGTGAGGCTAACGTAGATAAAATAGAAGGATATATGGCGCATAAGTTTGGATTAGAAAATACACTACCCTCCGATCATACTTATAAAAACAATGCGCCCACAATTAGTAATGCGTAAAATACTATCATTTTTATTATGGATGTTAAGTTGTAGAGGTAAGAAATATTACATGGTTCTGCCTTTACTTGTTAGCTGTAAATCAATTCCAATCGTATCGTCAAAAGCGGAAGCTCCGATTATCTCTTCGATCCCTACCGTGACCGATATAGGTACGGGTTGCGATCCGACTCTGAGTTTAATCGGAGCAGCCTGTTGTGTTGCGGGTATCGCACTCTTAGTTATTACGAAGGGAATGATGGGGTGGCGACCTGTGTTTGGCGGTGTAGCATTTGTGGTAATTAACTACGCTATGTGTAAATATGCTGCATACTTTTTTATTCCAGCTGCTATCGTAACGGGAGCAATCTCATTAGCGTGGGGTTGGAAAGTTGTTTCTAGAATTATTAATGATGATTCAATTAAATTAGGAGAAATGAAACTATGATTGAATTTGCTACCTTTAGTTGGGGCTTTGTTTTGTCTCATGTTATTGCGTTTGCCTCTGGTGCTCTTATTGGTAGAGCAGCATGGGAATGGGTTCGCGGCTTCTTTCCGTGGAATAGATAATGATTATTGAAATGGGGGGTGTTGTCATGCCAGTCGTAGAAATGATTATTGGTTCGGGCGTGATAGCAATGTTATGGAAGATGAACAATCAACTTGGTTCTTTAACCGAGCAGATTAAAAACTTTTCCGCAGTATTAACGGACCATGAAACAAGGATTAGAGATTTAGAAAAGGATAAATAATGGCTGAGAATGAACAGATTCCGCAACAGGAACAATCTCCTGCCTATCAAGCAGAGACTCCTAATGTATTGCAAGATGCTGTAAATAATGCGGAGCAATCTATTACGTCAACAGCAGACGATGTTAACGCGGCAAAAGAAAGACAAGCTTTTGAAAAATATGTAGAATCTACGGGTGGACAAATACCTGAGAATTTTGAAAACGCTGATGCTTGGTTTAATTCTTTAAAAGAAGCACAAAAGAATTATACTCAAGGTCAACAAGAAATTTCTACTTTGCGTCAACAGGTTGAAGAATTACAACAACAACCAGTACAAGAAGAGATTGTACCAGCAAATAGTGAATCTTTGCAAATTGATACTCCATCAGAACAGGTAGAAAATCCTGTGCCTGAGACTATTACTCCTGATCAATGGAAAATGTGGAGTTATGAAGTTGCTGAGAAAGGTGATTTACCACAAGAAACTAAAGAGTTAATCTCAAAACAAACTGGATTAACTGGTGAAATGGTAAATGATTTTATTTCTGGTCAAAAAGCAAAGATGAAAGAAGCTAGAGTTCAAGCTGCCGATGTAGTTGGTGGTGAGAATAACTTAAATTCTATGTTTGCTTGGGCTACCCAGTCACTTAGTGCCGCAGAAGTTGCTACCTTAAACGTAGGATTAGCTACTCCTGAGATGCAAGAGACTACTTTATTAGGTCTTAAAGCTAGATATGATAAAGCACAATCACAAAGACCTATTAATCAAGAACCGGAAAGAAATATCAATCCGGCAAATGTAGCTTCTACTGCCCCTACTTATGAGGGGTACAAAACTATGAGAGAATTTAAAGCAGATCGTTCTAGTCCAAGGTATCAAATGGAACCTGCCTTTAGACAGGCAGTTGATCAACGGATTATGCGAACTGATTTTAATACTTTACAGGCGTAACTTTGGGGATACGCCGCCTTTAATTTGTTTTACCCTAAAGCAAATCCCCCTTCATGGCAATGGATGGCTTTTAAATTAAACAAATTACATATAAAGAGACTCGAAAGAATAATCAAATTATATGTCCTAATTGTTAACCCCTTAATATAAATAATTATTGTATAAGGAATTAATACAATGGCATACGATATTACCGGTGACAACGTTACCGCTACCTCTTTACCGTACCGTACCAATGTTGGTGATAAGACTTCTGGTTTCGGTTACACCGCAGATAGTGCCAATACTCTTTGGCTTCCTATTTGGTCTGGTGAAGTTATTCATGCTTATGATGAATATAACAAATTTGAATCAATGGTTACTTCTAAGACCATTACCTCAGGAACTGAAATGATCTTCCCGATCACCGGTACTGTGGATCTCAGAGCTTCTTGGGATGCTGGTACTGAACTGATTGGTGGCTCGGATCAGACCACCACCTCCTTCAAGGTTACGTTAGATAAGCGTCCAATGGCTGCTCACTTTGAGTTAGACAACGTTGATCTCATGTTGACCCAGTGGGAATACAGAGCTGAGCTTGCTCGTCAAGCTGGCTTGACCTTGGCTAACACGAGAGATAAGCAAATCTACGCTTACCTTGTTCGTGCTGCTGCTGAAACTAAGTTGAATAACGATCCTCGTTCTTCACTTACGTATCACGAAGGTTTCTATGGTGGAGCTGCTGGTGAATATCCAGACTTTGGTAACACTTCACCTAGTAGTGCTGCTAACAGAACTCAAGGTGCTCTTCGTTACTTGCAAGATTTGGAAAACTTTATGGTTCACTTGCAAGAACAAAACCAAGCAACCGAAGGTGTTTACTCTGTTGTTTCACCTCAGGCTTTCCAAGACATTCGTGCTCTTGGTGTTGCTCGTGCGCATGGTGATGTTATCAACGCTCAGCCAATGTTCGGTGGCGTTGCAGAAGCTGGTGGCTTAGGTGCTGGATTCAGACAAGGTATGTATGGTCCAGAAGATACCCTTGAATACATGGGTGTTACCATTTGTAAGTCTAATCACAGACTTACTTCTGACCTTGGTGGAACTACCACGATTGGTGAAGCTCGTTATAACCTTGATTATGAACTCAAGGAAAATGCAGGCGACACCGGTGGTGGTGGCGTGGCTCACGAGATTAAGGCTGTGACCTTCCAATCTGGTGCTGTCGCTGCTCTGAAGCTTCAGGGTCTGAAGGTGGATACCGTTGATGATGTTCGTCGTAACACTGTCTTTACGGTTGCTTCTATGATGGCTGGTACTGGCGTGCTCAAGCCTGAGTGTGCTACTGTTCACTCTGATATGGGTGAGCTTACTGATAGCAATGATACGGACGGTCGCGCTGGTCTGCAAAAGGCTCTCGGCATGACTCCTGAGTATCATCCCGCCTAAATAAAAATTTAATATTACGCTGCTTGTCCCCGAAAGGGGACTTGCAGTTTTCTTTAAGGAGGTTCTTCATGGGTTATATTTCTAGATTACAGGCTATTAACGAAATGCTTTTGGCTTCTGGTGAAGATCTTGTTTCTGATCTTGACGAGAACTCTGGTATTGATACTAGTATTGCTGAATTTATTTTAGATAGAGCAGCAGAAGAATTTTTGTTAAGAGGAACCGCCGCTAACACTTATGTTAGAAAATTAAAACCAGATCCTATTACATGTAGGATTGATTTACCTAATGATATTATGTCAGCTCGTTTAGTCAGTGGACATACAAGCGATGATACGACAAATGGATATGATGGTTATATGGTAGAGACTGGCATTAGAGGAGAACCTAATGGTTATCTCTTTAATGTAACAGAACAAACTGATAAGTTTGATAAAAATACTGAGTATACTATTGAGTTTATTCAGTATATGAAATGGGAAGACATGGATACTCCTATTCAAAAATCTATTATTGCTAGTGCAAGTCGTATGTATCAGATGCTTACTCAAGGTGATGACTCAGCTGATGCATTCCTTTCTTTAAAAGAAGGTTTGTTGGGTGCCAAAGGTAAAGGTGCTGATATCAAACACAAAGGAAGAACTATTTTCCAAGGAGATTTAGCTAGAAGATCATTTAGAAACAGAGGCTTTGCTACTAATGATCCATCTAGATTTAGATTCTGGAGACACTCTCATGGCTAAGAGAAGACAGCTTACAACTAGACTACCCATCTTTACCTTTTCTTCTGGTGTAGGCAGGCAAGCTCCAACCAAACGTCTTCCCACGGAAGCTGAGAATATTGACAACTGTTTTGTTACTCTTGAAAAGTCTATTAGTAAACGATCTGGATTTGAGTTTCTTTCCTCTCAAGTAGATGGAGTTTTTGAATTAGGCGTAGAAGCCGATGGATCTCAAGATCTTTGGTACTATTGGTTTGATATTAGCGATGAGATTAGATATCTAATTATCATTGATTACTCAGTAGATGCTACTGATTTGCTTAGAGTATTTAAGATTACAAATAATACGTGGCAAGATATTACATCTTTAGTTGGAGCTATTCCTACAGAAGTTAGAGAGTATCTTACATACAGACCAAATACTAGCGTAAAAGCAAGAGATGCTTTGAAAGCTGTGTCAATTGGACAAAGTATTGTTATTTTAAACAGATTTGTTAAGGCAGGATTTACCTCAGAAGATGTAGGAGATGCTTTTGATTTAACAAAAGATTTAGATTCTCAAGCACAAATTTTTCAAGCCGGTGATACATTTAATGATTTTACAATCTACGATACAGAGGGCGGATCAGGTGATCCATTAAAAGTTACCGTTAATATTAATCAGACGGGCGGTGTCGCAAGCCTTAAAAGCGTAGAACAAAATGGATCTGGATATAAACTTAATGATGTTATTACAATTATTAATGACGTTGGTACTAGTGCAAAGTTTAGACTAGTTGATACAGTAAACTTTGGATATACTTTATCTGGAGAACTGTCTAACGAAAAAGATTTAATTGGTAGAAAGATTGACTACTACACCACGCTTACACAAGATCCTGAGAATAAAGCAAAAGAGTATTCTCAGTATGCTGATAACTTAACAGGGGACGAAGTTATCTACTCTCTTCCAGATGTAGGAGCAGAAAGAAAAGTCTATGAGTGTATTAAAGATATTGATCCTACGCCGCCTGATATTGGTGACTCAGATATAAACTTAGGAGGTACTGGTCCACAAAGACCTTTAGCAGATAATGGTGATCTTAATAGCGAATACTGGATTGAAAAAAGAGATTGTACTTTGCTTCTTGTAGATGATTTCTTTTATCCCGATCCAGAAAAACCAGAGTTAGGTCAGGCTGTTCCTGATTTTAGTAAAATTAAATTCCCTCCTTTAGATACAGATATGTTTGCTAATAATGGTTTTTCTACGGCTAATGCTAATGATAGAACAGAACAAACACTTGCTGCATACTATCCTAACAAAGGCGATCCTAATGGTAGAGGTAAGATTTACTTTAGTGCTATTGCTTTTGCAGGAACTACTCCGGGGTTTTATAGAATCATTTCTCAAAACCCTGAATCAGGTGGCGAAGGTAAACCATATACTCAAAAAGTTAGAACACCAGATGAGCATAGTGTATTTGATAAAAAGAGAATGCCTATTCGATTAACTTTAGAAAATCAAAATGAATTCTCATTAGATACTATTGATTGGTCTTCTCGTACTACAGGTAATAACAATAACAATCCCGGTCCTGTAATCTTTAAAACAAAAGGTGAAGATCGTAAGCTTAGAAACATTGAGTTAAACTCTATTGCATTCTATCGTGGTAGATTATTTTTATCAGCAGCAGATACAGTGTTTTCTTCTCGTGTCAATAAGTTTCAAGACTTATGGTTAGGAGATCCATCAAACATTACGGATACCGATCCAATTGATTTGCAAGCATCTTCTAACAGATATGCAAAGATCAATGCAATGCTTCCATTTGCTAACTCTTTGTTTATCAATACAGATAGTGATACTCAGTTTGAATTACTAGGATCTGAGAATAGAATTACACCTCTTACTGCTGAGCTTGCACCTACTGCATTCTATGCTACAAGCCCAGTGATTGATCCAGTTCTTATGGGAACGCAAATTTATTTCCCTGCGCCATCAAAGATGTACATTTATTTTTCTAGAGAAACCGCTAGTTTAAATAATGCTATTGAAGTAAGTC
>VTLG01009192.1_pt1 | contig 31862 bp, 39 predicted proteins | sample 4694571 | NCBI WGS metagenome assembly VTLG01 (sample SAMN12604809, study PRJNA352737) | marine metagenome | biome: ENVO:00000447; feature: ENVO:00000209|ENVO:00000569|ENVO:01000036; material: ENVO:00002151; isolation source: viral sequences binned using virsorter ...
GCCATTGCTCTTTTGGCTTTTGAACCCTTAGAGAAAATACCAGAAAAAACTTTTGTCAAACCCCCTGCAACCAAACCACCTATTGGCCCTGCTAACATAGTGCCGATCTGAGTTGCAGCTTGGCTAATAACTTGTTTAAATGAACTGCCGTTCATACCGCTTTTAAAAGCATTACCTAAGACTCCACCAATGCCTTTATTTGAATCTCCAAAGTTTTTTTCAAATGACCCTAATAAGTTTTTTCCCAGTGCGATTTTATCTTCTAAAAATCTTTGTGTAGGTGCGTTTTTTACTAAACCATCTTTAATGCCATCACTTAAATTTTTACCAACCTTGTCTCCTGTTTTCTCAGAAGTTTGTTCCATGTCTTTGGATGAACTTTTGAAAGCATTTAAACCTTCTTTCATAGTGTCAGACATAACAGTGCTTACAAGCTCACCCTGAGTTTTTACTGCAACAAACAAATCATCTGTATCCTCACTAAGTTGCCTACCCATATCATTAGCAATATTTGCTACATTTTGTAAACCTTTGGAAACAGCTTCTTCACCTTGTGTCCAATGTTCAGAAAAACTTTTGGCAGGTTCAACAGTGATAGGAGTGAAGTCAATATTGTCTATCGTTAATCCAATATGTTGCCCTACTGCATTAAATTCATTTATGATAGAGTTTGCCCCACTAACTACTGCTTCAGAAACAAAATTCATTCCATCTATGACAGGTTGCTTTAAGAAATCCCAAACAGCAAGAAACGCTGTTTTAAAAGGAATGAAAGCTATGTTTGCAACTTCATTAATAACACCTACAAGGCCACCTCTACCAGATGGACCTACTAAAACATTCTTTGCTGTTATGACAATAGCTTTGTATATGTTTGCAAAATTAGTTAAGTAATCTTTTGCAAAATCAAAGTTTGTAAATAATTCTTTGACGAAGTTGTAATATGTTTGACCAAAACCCACTACAACTTTGAAAGCAGCTTCAAACAAAGCAGGGAAACCGCCAATACCACTTATAAATTCATTAGTCTTATTTATTACAGGTATTAAAAAATCATTAAGAATAGACTTTGCTGCAGGTAATAATTGATTGCCAACACTTATTTTAAATTCTTCTACAGCAGAGCCAAGAAGTTTCATTGAACCTTCAAAAGTATTCAGCTTTGTTTTTGCCATGTCTTCAGCAGTCCCACCTGCTGTCAACATAGCGTCATTCATCTCATTAAAAGCATCAACACCTGCACCCCTTAAAATACCTATAGCTCTTGCACCTTCTGAGCCAAACAATTCAAACTGGTCTTTAACACTAACAGCGTTATCATCTAACTGTTTTATTATGTCAACCATAGGTAACATTTGACCATTAGTATCTACAAATGTCAGACCTAATTTCTTTGCAGCTTTTTCTGCTTCTCCAGAAGGTGCTACCATAGACCTAAATGCAGCATTCAATGATGTACCACCAACAGATGCTTGCAAACCATTAGATGCTAAAATTCCTAATGCAGCAGAAGTTTCTTCTAACGAAACACCTAATGCTGCAGCAGTTGGGGCAACATACTTCATACCTTCACCCATCTGCTGAACATCAGTATTTGATTTTCTTGCAGCTTGTGCTAAGACATCTACAACATTACCTAAGTCACCTGCCTCAAGACGCATAGCACCCATAATGTTCGTAGATATGTCTGCAGCTTCGCCCAAGCTCAAACTACCTGCTGAAGCTAATTGAAGTGATGCAGGTAGTGCAGACATAATTTCATCGGTACCCAAACCTGCCATACCTAAAAATTGAATACCTTCTGCAGCTTCTGTCGCACTAAAAGATGTTGTTGCTCCCATTTCCCGAGCTAAGTTGCTTAACTCGTCAAATTGGCTACCCGTTGCCCCCGTAATGGCTGATACATTAGCCATAGCCTGTTCAAACTGCTTAGCAGAATCAAAAGCAGAAGTTAAACCTTTGACCGCCCCTGCAATACCTACGGTAGTAAGTCCAACTAAAGCAACAGTTGACTTTTTTACTCCCGAAAGTAATGAACCTTTTTGGTTTTCATTATCAGAAAAAGTGACATTGATTTTCTTCTCAATATCACCCATTCCTTTTGAGAATTGGTCATTAAGTTTTATCGCTACTGTCAGTTGTTGATTTACTGGTGGCATCAGTTTCCTTTAAGATTTTATGTGCTTCATCTTCTATTACATCAAACCCTTCTTTTACAACAGAAGGCAACTTGATCAAAGTTTTGTAGCTGATATGCCTTTGATAAAATGACCCTGCTACTGAATGAGACAAAGAATGTATTTCAAAAATTGCACGACTCAGATCAGATACCTTTAATGCAGGGCATCCATAAAATGCTTCATCACCTAATAGCCCTGCTCTTTTTTCCCCTGCAGGGTGTGTGCATACTTCAGGCTTTCTTCTTCCTACGCACTGTGTGCATCCTCGTCCTTGTCCGAGGTGAAACCATCTGGTCGTGCTACGAAGTTTTTTAATTCATCCCCTGTCAAGTTAGATGTCTCACCTAAAACATTTATAATTTCCATAATCAAGGAACCGCTTTGGTCATCATTAGCAGGGTTTGGAATATTTAAAAATACATCAATAGGTTCTGTTTTTTCTTTTCCATCAAATAAAAAGTTTTTGAAATCTTTTGTATGGGATGAAAACCTTTTAATCAGTTTCAAAACCTCAACAGGCATTTGCTTTACCTGCTGAGAATAATCACTGTCATCAAGATATTTTTTTAAATTTTCATCACGCCATTTATTTAAATCTTTTTCATTATCTTCATACAAAGTATCTATTGGTTTGAGTCGTTTAATTTGTAATGACAACTGCTCATCTTCTGGCAACTCTCTATTGTTTTTCCAAAAGGGTCTATACTCAAACCACGTAATACCTAATTCCATAATATGTCCTTTGCGTCAAGAGATACGGTGCTTTTTCTTAAATTTTAAGACGGGTGACGCATGCCCGACACCGCACCTCAAGGTCATGCGTCTTAATCAAACACTAATGTTATTTCATCCTCACCTGCAGAAGAAGCAAGTGCTACAAAGTTTGCAGTATAACGTAACATTTCAGACTCAGGTGAGTCACGCTGACTTGGATCAAACTCTGTAACATTACAATTTATTTTCATGCGTTTACCTGTATCAGTTCCTAAAGTTATGACAACATCTTTTTGGACTTTACGTCTGAATTCAGTAAACAGCATTGCTTCATCTTTTCTTACTAAGAAATCTATTGAGCCAGTAACTTCTCTATAAGTAGGAACAATAACGTCACTTGAAGATGAGCTACCAAATTCAGTATTCAACAAATCAATTCCTGTTGAAATCTGAACACTACCCCCAAGATGAGTTATTGTAGTTGATCCATTATCTAATGACAAACTACCTTGGGTTCCATATAGTGGATCACCTGCAAGAGTTGGGGTTGGGAAATAAGGAATGACAGGGTCATTATCAGACCATGATGTTGACGCTATTGTAAGAGTATTTGTCGCATAATTAACAGCAGTAACTTGAACGTCACTTGTTGATCCGACTTTTACTACTGAGAATGGAGTAAAGAAGTCAGCGTCATCTACAATTAATGCAGTAGCACTGGAACCTGCCCCGTTAGCAAGCGTATTTCCTGTTTGTATGTAGTCTTTACCAACACCAGTTACTGTCCAAGTTATATAACTATCACCTGACCAGTTGAATGAAATATTCTGAACTACCCCACCAGTAATTCCTTCACCTAAATCAGTAACAGACCTATACAAGTCTAATGATAGTGCAGTAGGGTCTTTGGTTAAAGAATATGTGACAGATGAACCTCCTGATACAGTTTCTGTTCCAAAACCATGCTTCAAAAACAACCCTATGTCTGGTGCTGTCCCTGCTGAACCAGAAGGGCGTAAAATACCTTCAGCACTAAAAGGTTGAACTGGTGTCCTTGAGGTTGTTCTGGAAAGTCTGCTTCTTGTTTGCCTAACATCATTTGGATACTCACGACCAACAGGTGCTCCTAATGTAATACTTGATGCCCTAAACGCATCTGCAGCTGCAGGTTTAATTGCTGTGCCGTAAGTTGACTCAGCTTTGACAAAACCAACTAAGTCCGAGCCGTAAGAAAAATTGTCCACACCCATTTTGGTTTCTCCTTTATGATGTGTGTATCGTCATTTGTATTTCGGCTCGTTGTTCAAATCGTGAACCATCGGTGCCGATCTCACTTGCGTCTAAATTGTTTACATAAGACTGATCTACCTTACTTGATAAAGTAGATTTATTAATACATTCTTGAACTGCTCTACAAGTTCGCCATAACCTTATTGTTATTAACTCTGTCCCAGAATAAGTTGATGAAGATTGATTGCCTGTTACAATAACTTCAACAGTTATAGAGTGAAGTTGCCTCTGCTCTGGCGAATTCACAACCTCACTGGAAGTAGGAGCAACTACAATATTAACCTTGCTTGGGTATACTTCTTGTGGTGCTCTCCAGAAATTATCTACATCATCAAGTATTATCCCATCATCATACTCAGAATCTAATGCGTTGAGCTTTGCTGACATATCTGAATTTAAAACAGTTATGATAGCATTAGCTGAATCTTGTGGGTTTATCGTCCCTGCCACCGCTTACTACCTTTCATTGCAAGCTCTGCATCTTTGCCTAATTCTTTTGCCCAAGAGTTTACAAGTTTTTGATTTACTTTTATAAACTTGCGCATTGGGATTCTTGGCTTTTTCTTGCGTCCATAATTATGAACAGAAGCATATGGAACCCTTGTTCCAATAATTAACTGTCTGCCATTTTTATTATTGAAAATCATTAGCTTGCTATTTGTTTTTGTAACCGATTCACGAAGGTCACCTCTTAAAACAAGTAATGGTCTTGATGGAAAATTCTTTTTCTTCCATGTCGCATAGTCAGGGCTTAATGGCTTCCACTTCTCGCCAATAGATTTACCCTTTGACTTAAATGTTTTCAAGTTTTCAGTAGCCCATAGTTTTTTAATTCTTAGTGATGCCTTACCAGAAAAGGGTTTTTTGCCCCACCTACCTAATTCACCAGTTGCATTATCTAAATTTTCAAGACCCTTTATGCTAACTTCAATAGCCATTTATTTTTTAGTCTTTCCTTTTTGCTTTGGCTTAGAATCACCTTCACCACTAATTTTATTGCCTTCAAGTTTTTTTACAGCTTCATCTTCATTTTTTTGTTTAGCTGTCATTTCTTCTACATAAGACGCACCTTCCGAAACGTCTACTATAGTAGCGTCAATCGCATCTTCTATTTTTTGAATTAACGCACTATCAGGTCTAACACCTTCTGGAAGTATTCGTTGGGCAACACTTGCAACATCTGCTCTTGCCATAATTAGCTCCTGAGTAAATACATCGACCCACCACCTGCCAAAGTCTCTACTTCAGCACTTGGTATATCATAACGTCCATCTTGAATGTTTTTTATAATTCTATCACGCTCAACAACTAATGGGTCTATCAATTCGTCAACACCTTGTGCAACAGAGCTATAGGCAGAATTTTGAACCCGTATCGCTGTCATTAATGAATTCAACGATTTTAATATTTTAGATGCGTCCGATGCAGCAGTATAAGTAACTGCAGTATTTGCATTACTTTTTATTTCTATCCAAGGCGTTATCTGAATAGTAATTTCACCATCAGAATTAACAATATCATCTGCTGTAATCATATACCTTTGAGCATCTGATGCAATAACAATAAAATCACCTCTACGGACAGAGCCTGTTAATGAACCTGTATTTGCTTTTAATGTTATTACAGTATCCATTAAATCAGCATCATCCTTCAAGTTAATTGTACCACCAGAAGCAAGCTGACCACCTTGTTGAGCAACTGGCGCAGAATAACCTGTTGCCCTGAGCAACCCATTAATTTCGCCAAAATCTTGTTTTATAAAACTTTCGACTTGGGTGCTTGTTGGATTACTGTTAGAGTCAATAGTGTATTGCTGAACTAATGCTTGAACATCAGCAAGCTCACAATACCCATCTGTTGACAAAGTTATTGCCATTTATTTTACACTTTTCTTTTTTGTAGCAGTTTTGGTTTTAGCTTTTGAACCTTCCCCATCAACTAAAGTCATTTTCTCAGGGTCATAATCAGCTTTGTTTATAATAGCGAAGCTGTCCCCGTTTTTTACTTTTACTGTTTCAATTTGTGGCATAATTCCCCATTTTAACCTTCTAAAATTTATTTCAGATTGAACGAAATCATAAAGCGTCAGGAACCGCTTTAGTCCCTGACGCTTTTTTAAACTACCCAAGAATACGACAAGCCAATTCTGGACGGAGTAATGTTGCGCCATACAGAATATCATATTCAAATTTCCATTGCTTCTCTTGACGCTGAACTTCAAGTCTCATGGTCAACCCAGACTTTTCATCAGTTACCTGACGCATCATATCTGAATTCATAGTAGCATCCATAATTGGAGCCATTGCAAAACCAAAAGCATTTCTTTGAAATCCAAGATTAACAACATGAGAAGCTGCAAAAGTCAAAGCAGTATTATCTGCTACTGTTGCATTCAAGGCAGGTGCAAACGTAAGATTCGCACCATCAAGACTTGAAACAACATACTGGCCAGTATTACCTGCAAGCGTGAAAATGTCACCTGCTACTGGAGCATTAGAGCCACCGTCAATAGCAATAGTTGTAGTGCCTGCAGCATAACCACTACCGTTATTTACAAGGTAGCTCGTAGGTGTTCCATTAGAGTTGGTGTGCGTCTTAACATTCTGATCAAGATTCCAACCTGCACCAAGAGCGTAGCCTATATCGCCAGTACGAATACCTTCGCTGTCACCTCTCCAAGACGTATCTTGTAACGCTCTTTGATTGATAGCATTACCTTCTGCGTCAGCATCCATAACGACATATCTGTCTTCAAGAGGTGCTTTGTTAGTATTCAGCTTTGTCCTTGCTCCAGTTGTCCAATCATTTAAATTCGATGCAAATGGAGTTGTCCCTGCCGTACCAGAATTAGAATAAATGCCCGTATATAATCCGAGAATATATCCATCAACATTATTAGCTAATGATCTGACAGCTTCATCACCTTGCATGGTATTGAAATTGTCTACATCAATTTGCGTTATCTGTTGATCAGTAAGAAAAAACCCTGCTTTGTACCATTGGTTCAGACTAATTGTTTTACTCGTAAGAGTTGAATCTGAACCTGCAGCCAAAGTATTCGATGGGCTTACTGCCCCTGCGGTAATATCCGCTGAAACAGGTACGGTGATTGTATCACCACGACTTGCAGCAACACCCGTATAGGTCGAATTGACCAGACGAGGCATGACAGCATTTTCGCGCAAGACCTCAAGGCCACGCGCAATTAGCTTGTCTATAAGTGGAGTTAATGTGTTTGCCATACGGCAACTCTCCTTTCAAAAGAGTTTTATGGGTCAATGCCCGTTTAAGAAAAAATGCTCTCGGAGCAATAAACCCATGTAACCGCTCGGCAGTTTTGGGATATGTCTTTGCTACTGCGTCATGCTCCTTTAACCATCAATAATTTCAACTTCGCCTTTAGAAACTTCTGAAATATATTTGCCAATCTCGGATCGACGTATTTTCTTTTTATTGCTTACTGCTTGATCTTGACCGCCTGTTGCTCCAGAGCCTGTTGACTCTGCAAACAAAAAACTGTCAGATGATCTCAACTCATCTACTATGTCTGAAATGCCTTGAGGTGTTTTACCATCCTCTGACATAACAATATTACCTTCTTTGTCAATACGAACAGCATTAGTTCCATCACGTTTAACACTTGAACGAACAGCCCTAATAATATGATCAACGGCTCGGTCGTTTCTCGCATTAGCTTTTATGGCTGCATCTCTAATTTGGTTTTCAACGATATGAATGTCAAGTGTTTTTTCAGCAGATTCAAAATTTTTTGCTAAATTTTGTAATTTTTCTTCATAACTTTGCCTCATAGCTTCTGTCCTTTGGTCTAACAGCTCATCAATTTTACCTTCAGACAGCAACTCTTTTTCATTATTTTTTTGTAGTGCTTGCGTTTTTTCTTCTAATTGTTTTTGAAAACTTAAAGTTTGTTTTTTTAAATCTTCATTTTCTTTGTAAAGGTTTCTATTGTTATCTCTGAATTCATTAATTTTTTCTTTTGAGTCAGTCTGTAACACATACTTGTCTTGTTCATCTTTGTTATAAAATTCTTTTAGTGTTTCGGGTAACTGATCAAACGCATCTGCGTCAATGATGGTTTTAAGTGCCATATTTTTCTTTCAACTCCGTTAGTGTTAATGTCTTGCCTTGCTGATTAACAAGATCAGACAATGTTATTTTACCCTTCTTATATAGGTCGTAACGTCCTTTGCCCAAAATACTTTCTTGCTCTTTTTTACCCATACGGTCAAAAGTTTTTTTAAATGAAGGTATCGGTGCAGGTCTACCGTCAACTGAAATATTCTTATTTGTTTTTGCAATAGCTTCATTTAGTGTAGGGTCTGTTACCGCTTGTAAATCTTCTATGGATTTAAAAATAGGTGCTAATGTTGTCCTACAATTAAAGTGCCACGGGGGTGGACCCATAAAACTTTGTGGAGTGCCTCTGAATGGTTTCCCAGTTTCAAGATGCCACGCCCACCCATTCCTTGTCCTACATAAAAGACTTGTCCTGTTATCTAAAATAGCATTTGCCTGTATGCCTTTAATAGTTTTTGAATTTTTCTTATAGCTTTCAAGTCTGGAAGCATTAACAACTGTATCAGTAGCTGTCCTTATTAATGTCTCCGCTCCTTTTTTACTTTTAGCAACCACCCCATCACGGTAGCCAAGACTGCGATTGCCCCTAATAATATTGAGCATTTCGTCGAGCGACTGATTGTTTTGTATCGCATAATTAAGTGCGTCCTTTGTATTTGATTTCAAACCATCTCTCTGCCTTGTCCATCTTTGGCGAATAGGTAAACCATCTCTTGAATTAGGTGCAAGACCATTATCGACTATTTCAAGTGCAACATCTCTGCCAAGAATGTTAGGTGCTATTGGTGCTCTAAAAACTTTTTGTGAAATGTTTGAAACCACTTCAGATTCAACAATAGCCAAATCTTTGAAACCTTCTATTGATTTTAATGCTATTGCAGAATATGATCTGTCTATTGCTTGATTAACCCTATCCAATAAAGCGTTTAATCTTTGCTTTGAATTCGGCTCTGCATCCTTAATAAGTGAAAGCAACTCAGCTTGTAACTTTGATATCTCAGTTATAGCGTCCTTGCTTCTACCGTTCGCATACCTTACCAAAGCAAGATCATGTTTTGTCAAAGCATCTTCAACTCTTTCATTTATGTTTGACATTAACCCTCTGCATTCATAACAGATTGAATAGAGTTTTGTAGTTCAATCATTTCTTTTTCTTCTGTTGGGTCTGTGTTAGGTCTAAGCAATTCACCTTTGTCATATAGAAACAGTAAGTTGTCAACTGTCATATAACCTGCTTGAACAATCTGCATTAATTTTACAGCTTCATCTGCAGACATTTGATCAGAGAAGAAATCATTGTTTAAAATGACTTCAGCATCTTCAGTTGGGCTACCTAACCAAGCATTCAATAACCCAAGAGCTTGAGTCAGACCTCTGTCTAATGTTTCTGTCAACCCTGCGAGAGTAGCTTGATCACCTGCTGTCCTCAGTCTAACAGTATCTGCAGCTTCAGCTTGTGTCTTTTGTTTTTCTAATAACCTACCGCCAAGTGCAGCCATTTTTGCTTCATCTTCTTCAAGTGCTTTTTGCATAGCACCTAAACCTTCGCCTTTAAATTCAAGAAATGACGCTTTTGCATCTGAATCTTCAGACCACCAAGCTGCACCTGCTCCGATTCTGTAACCTTCGTTTGACTTTGGGAAACCTGCTGCAATAGCTGTAGGCAATCCTGTATAATGCAAGCCATGATTGTAGTCACAACTTAACCGCCAGTGGTGTAAGTTTATGTCAATTAAGTCAAGCAAAGGTGGCTTTTCTACTTCAAGACCAATCAGGTTCGGGTTTATACATACAAAGGGTATGTAATCCAAGCTTGACCCAGATATTGTTGGGACAACTTCTTCAACCAAAACATAATCTTCTTTGTTTGCACCTTTATTTATTTTGACATATACCCTTACGATATAGGTGTTTTCCTCTAAACACAAAACTCTTATTCTGTTTTGATCTGTCTTGACATACTTATCATCAGGGTCTTCAACTTGTCCTACTTCAGCAAGAGCTACCATTGTCAAAACAGATCGGCCTTCAATACGACTTACCGTCCAATTAATAATGTTTTCAGCTACATACTGAACAAGGTATGGTCGCCCTTCTTCTTCAGAGTAATCACAAAGCAAGCCATACCTCCCAGTTATTAAAACTTCTCGCATAGCTTCTTTTGCTAAACCTTCAAAAGACAAACCACTTAATGTAACATCAGCTAAAAGGTTTTCAGCACTACCTGCTACAACAGTTGGCGACCTACGAAAACAAGAACCAAGCATACCTTGAACTGTCCTTGAAGTTGCATTAAAATACAACCCACGTTTTAGGTAAGCATTATATTCAACAACAGTTTGAGTATCTAATGGTGGGACATATTCAGCACCATTTTGTCTTAACGCTTCTTGTCCTTGATAAGCATCTCTACATTTTTGCCATTGGGGTGCTATGTCTTCATATGAATTCGAATAAGTATCTACAGGCATAGTTTATAAACCTCGCACTTTTGTTATACCACCTTCATTGCGTCCAATAAATAAATCCGTGAACCCCCAAACAAGTGCGTCAAGCCTGTCTGGAGATTCACTACTGCTATGAGTATACATACACATTTGGTCTTCAAGATTTGAAAACATACCACAGTGATGAATTCTTCCCTGCTCATATAATGCAGCAATAGGTTCTGCTCGTAGTATTTTTCCCCTTGCAGCTCTCACAGCTTTATATGCTACATTTTTATCAATAGTCCTGAGAGTATGCTCAACCATATCACCACCTTGGTTAACTTCTGCAACAATCCTATCAGCATTATATTTGTAATAAGCTTGTATAGCTTTGACAGCCCATTCTTGTGGTGAATATTTCCCAGAGACATCATCCAAGACATAGCCATGACTTCCCAACTGTCCGACCACTACCATACCTGTCTCATCAGACTCATCACCAGAAGTTACTGCAGGGTCAACACCTACTACAATACGCTCAAAATGTTCTGGTGGTTCTGTTATTCTATGATCTTCAATACTCGACCTTTGCCATAATGCTCCTACAATATCATCTAATATTTCAGCGTGTAGCTCTTGCCTACCGAGCCTTGTTCCTTCGTACCTTTTTATAATTCTGCTTGCAAAAGATTCAGCAAGGTTTGAAAGATTATCATACGTTGAACCTTTTGTAACTCTTACTAAATCATCACTCACTAAATCTCTAAGAATTTTAATTGGTCTTGGAGTTGTAGTAATTACAGCCTGTGGGTCATCTCCCAATCTTAAGCCAAGATCAAGGTTGCTCCAAGTTTCTTCTGCATACCTATACTTTGCTAATTCATCAAGCCAAGCACCATCATGTTGGGGTCCACGTAACTGATCTGGTTCATCACCCGAATAACAAATAGCCATAGCACCATTAGGCCACGTTACCCTACGTTTTGAGGGTTCATATAGCAATTTTATTTTCCCAGATGTAGATAACAAACCTGACTCACCTTCGACCATAACATCTCTTGCGTCTGCTTTTGTTTCACCAACTAAGGCAATTCTTTTTTTACCACTTTTCACTTGAGCATGAACCCACTCACTACCGCATCTTGTCTTACCATAACCACGACCTGCCATGATTAACCAAATACGCCAATCACCTTTAGGCGGTAACTGATCTGGTCTTGCCCAAAAATTCCAATTGTATAATAATTCTTCAGCTTGCTCCTCCGTTATTGTTTGAAGAATCTCCGTCCTGTCTACTTCGTTCAGCGAGGCGAGATAATTGGCTGTTGAGTTGCTCAAGTGCTCCAGTTCCTCCTGTTATTTCAGTCTCATTTTTAGTTTCTATGCGATCAGTTTGTCCTAATCTGTTTTTACCAAGCCATATCAGCATAGCTGTTTTTCCTTGCATAGCTGAATCATATTGCGCTCTACGAATAGAGACATCACCTTCAGCTATGCCTTTTTCATAAGCATCCCTGACAGACTTATCGGTCTTCATATTTTTACCAAGAGTCGATCTTGCTACACCTAAGACATCTGCTATTTCATCCCAAGTGCATCCTAATCTTGCAAGAGCTTGAACTTGGTCTTTGTCTATTTTTACGGCTTTTCGTCCCATCTTTATATATGCCAGTCCGTTTATTTTTTTATTTCTCTATTAAATACCCCGAAAAATCACCAAACCTAAACCAGTTCTGAGCATAGTCTGGTAATGCTTTTTCATCCAAAGGTCGCTGAACACCTGACAGGCTTAATTCTTTTTCAATTATTTCTTCAGAAGAAACACCTGCAGCTTTTTTACCTGCTAATGTCAACCTGTGAAATACTGTGCTCATATAACCACTTACAGGCTGTAGCTTATCAAAGACAACTATCGCACCCCCCGTTTTACAGGTCGAAACTAATGTGTCCAAAAAAACTTTCCTTAATGAAACAGGTATAAACATTAACGTCAAAAAAATTACGCAGAAATCAAATGGCTTGTAGGAATAGCTCTCAGCGTTAGCAAGCTCAACAGACCCATATCCATCATACTCATCAACCATAGCACTTGAAGATTCTATGCCTACAATAGTTGCATTTCTTGTTAACAATATTGGCTCTAACGCTCTTGAAATATTACCTGTAGAAGCACCTATGTCATAAACAAAACCATTCTCAGGTATATAGTGCCTTGCAATATGTTTTATAGCACCTGTAGCCATATCGTACCAAGGCAACTGCTCCCTGACATGACAATCAAAAGTTTTTGCAACAGTTTCATTTTCAAAAGTCCAGTTTCTTGGAATGTCTTCAAGTCTTTCCATTTAAAACCTTATCAAAAATAGTTTTAGCAACTTGCTTCATCATTAAGGGTGGAACAGCTCTGCCAATACGTTCCCACCTTCTCATATAGTCTCCCACCAACTTAAAATCATCAGGGAAAGATGACAATCGTTTTATTTCAGATATGGTTAAAAATCTTGGCTCAAGCCAATGATACATAGACATAGTCTGGAGTATACAACTTGAAACTTTACTTGGGCTTAACTTTTGATGTGTAAACCAAGCGGACTTATTATTGTATCTCATAGACCCTTTGTCAAAAGATTCACCTGCCTTACAATTCATCCAATATTTATAGCCCATTGAGCGTTCATTTAAAAAAACTTTTTGCTCATTTTTATAGTCTAAACCTTTAACAGCTTCACCAATAAAATGTTGATACTCAAATGGTTTTGGGAATTGAGGATGCTTTGACAAATCACTCCGAACACCTATAAATATAGTGCGTTTTCTGCTTTGTGGAACACCAAGCCATTGTGCGTCAAGCAATTTACATCTCACCTTGTAACCACAATCAGTTAATGCTTTTATGATTTTTTTGAAATAACCTATTGCACTACCACTCGTTAATCCGCTAACATTTTCAGCAACAAAAACTTTTGGCTTCAATCCATCTACCAAACGGACATACTCATAAAACAAGTCATCAACTCTTTGAACAGTATCACTATATTTTTTTTCTTTACCCCATCCACTTTCACGTTTACCTGCTCTCGAAAAATCTGAACAAGGCGGTGAACCGTCAAAAATATCAATATCACCTACGTTCAAATCAGTATTTTCCAATATGCTTTCTGGTGTAACATTCCTAATGTCTCTTGAATCTAAGTAAGAATTTGGATGGTTTAACTTGTAAACTTGCCTTGCAGCTTTTATAAATTCATTTGCATAAACAACTTTGTAACCTGCCATTCTATACCCGAGACAGGAACCGCCACAGCCCGAAAAAGTAGATACGACTTTGCAACCATTCCAAGCTATGTTTTCAATATCAATCATTGAAGGAATTATATATGTAGGTTTAGACACTATTTGCCACTCCACTCATATCCACAAGAAGGACAACGGTGTTCTGTTTGTATATCCGCTTCAACTTCTGCAAAATCATTTGGAGTAGGCTTGTCAGTTATCTCATCCAACTCTAAATCAAAATCTTCAAAGGCCAGTATGTCTGCAAGGTTTTTATCCATACCACCTAACAGTTCATTCAACACTACATTATCCCATTCCGCAAGTTCACTTGTCCTGTTATCAGCTATACCAAATGCCTGTGCGTGTGCAGGGTCTAACTTTGTTTCAACTACATCTATTTCATCCCAATTCAAATCAGATGCAGCTTGGTATGTTCCATTACCTGCTATTATAACACCACGGGTGTCAATTACAATAGGTTTTTGTTGGCCAAATACTTCTAAAGAATCCTTGATTGCTTTTATATTTCTTGCTGAATGTTTTCTTGCATTAGCAGGGTCGTTTTTTAATTCAGTAAGTTTGCGTCTAATAACTTTCAATTTGTCCTCCTGTTATCCCAACGGGATTTTGTTTCACGCTTGTCAAGGTGTATAAAATTATCATACAACCCTATACCATTAAAACCTAATTCATCAGCTTTATCTGCAAGCATTTCTAAAGCAATAGGCAAATATGGCTCTTCCAATAATGGACTTTTTGTACTGGGAATAATGTCTGTAGCAAAAATCATATGCTGTGATTTATTCGCACCTCCGACAGCATTATTATGAGCAGATGACCTAAACCCCGAGCTTACGCGAAACGGAGCATCCCACCAATCTCTCATTTTTTGCAATAAACGCATATGCTCCCAAAAACGTTCGTCTGGCTTAAAACCTGCAACAACTTCTTCCCAAGAAAAATTTGGTATGTCATCACGTAACTGCATAAAATTCCTTTCATTTTTTTGTAATATAAGTTGCACATTAAGTTTTTGCAATTTATATTCATTGAATGAAAATTACAATAGATGAAAACGCTTTTGATATTTTGCGACTTTCAAAAGGTTTTAAAACAAGAGCTGCATTTGGCAAAACATCAGGGCTGTCTGAACCTCAGATAAGTAGCCTACTTTCAAATAGGTATAGTCCAACACTTTCTACATTATCAAAAATCTGCACTACGTTAGAGTGTAGGCCAGAGCATCTTTTGAAGCTTGAAAGTGCTTGCGAATAATTACAAACTTTTGTAACTTAAAACATCCTCAGGTACGACCCTACAAGACTTGTCCACGCTTTTGTATTTGAGTTTCTCTCTTTCTTGGCTCAGATACATACAAGCCCTGCGTGGGCAAGTTTTCATTTTTAAAAACAACCTCAGTAACTCCAATATATGTGCTCACAAAAAAAGCGTTTACTCCGCACATTTTGAACACTATAAAACAAGATGACAGCCGTAATGTTCCATAGTAACCAGAGTAAAAATCGGTCAAAGTTTCTTCTATTACGCAATGCAAGTTTATTCTTTTTATACACACGCTGTATGTGTTTACCCTGTTTACTTTACCACCTTTTACAAACCCTTGTTTTTGCAGAATTTACAGCCGACCAGTAAAAAATATCTACTTTTTTTTACTTTTTTTACTTTGCCAGAAAACACTATAAAACAAGTGTATTTCCGCATAAAACCTCCCTATACCTTTATAGGCTAAAAAAAACAACTGGTATTCGAGTTGTCTTTGCCCTAATTTTCTGAGCATGATTTACTTATAAAATTTTATAACTCAAAACAAGGAGATGCAGCAAATGAATACATTCAAAACAATGGGAGATTTTAGTTCAGTCATCAAGCTACCAAAAACTTTCGTCACTCACCTCATAAAAACTGTCAACATTTTTGAAGGTGTAGAATACAAGGAGACAAAATCATATTACAAAGTTGACATTAGCAAGCAAGACAACTTGGGAGTCATTCTTGAAATTTTAGAATTAGCATATGAACAATATTTCAGAGATGAAAAAAAGATGCACCTGCATTACAACTACTGCAACAAAATCCACTACGGCGCAGAGCGACTCAGAAACTCTATCAAAAAGCAATTACCTACAGAAAAATACGAAGCAGGTGTAGCTAAAACAGCATGGTGTTGTCAGAGAGGCCACTATTCTGAAAAGTTTTTAAATACTTTGAAAGCAATCACACCTAAAAAGTTTCACCCTGCAGAAGATCAGCCAAAAAAAATTGTAAGTCATAATTCAGCACAAATAACCGTAGCCAACATATAATTCAAAACCTTAAGGAGATTTAAAATGAAAGACGCAATCAAAAAAGAAGTTTCAGAAGGCCAAGAGTTGATAGCAGGTATGCAACACATTATCGACAGGTTTGCATCTGAAGCATCTGCAAAGGAATATTTAGAAGATTCAGTTGCACTGCTTAAGAGAGAAAATGAAGAGCTAAGACAGAAGGTAACTAAACTGGAAACCAAAGTCGCAAATACCCACGCAGAATACAGATTCAATAAAAACCCAAAATGGTTTACCATAAACGTAAGTAATGCATTAGAAGGCACTCAGGATGCTCTGGAAATCATACAAGATTTTATTGAGGATGATAGCAACCCAGAAGAAGTAGTTGAAATGACTATGGAACGGACTTCAGATGTCATTTGTGATTTTACCAGAGAAGCAGACAAGCTCAACAATCAAATCAACCCATTTAAATAACAGGAGAAAGAATAATGACACGCAAACATTTCAAGGCTATAGCTGAAACTATATCAGAAATAGAAAATTCATTTGAGCGTGAAAATGTAGCTGTTAAATTTTCAAAGATGCTTGGACAGTTTAATTCAAGTTTTGATCGCCAGAAATTTTTAGATGCCTGTAACGTCAATCTGCGTTACTCCAATATGGTCAATGAATACTTCTTCAAGTAACAGTAACTGGTGATGGGTGCCTTTGCCCTACCCTACGGGGCAAAGGTATTAAACCACACGCTGAGTCCAAAGTCTCGGCATAACTTTTTAACTTTTAGGAGAAAGAATAATGAGCAAGCAAAAAACAGATGATTCACTTATTGAATCGCATACCGCTGCGATAGGTGGATACAAAGTAAATTTTTCAAATCCATCAGGAATGGATATTGACATACCGTTTGCAATGTTCCATACAAGCATCCACGATCAGCAAGCCGAATCACCTACAGGGCTTTCAGCCTACGAGACGACAGGCAAAGACTTCATGATTTATTTGGGAGATAGCAAGCTCAAATACAATTCTCACTTTCTTGTAGATATGATTCCAGTCAGGAACGAAGAAGATCAACTGGTTGGACAGGAGTATGATATATACTTCAACCAGAGAGGTGATTGGTCGATTCTGCATGCTTCCACAGCAGAAAGATTTATTGAAAGGCTGTATGACTTTACTCTACCAAAACCAAAATACAGCTCAGTAGTGCATCACACAAAATTAAAAAAGCAAATAGACCTTGTATTGCATGAAGAAGTTATTCTGATCGACACAGTAAAATCAGCATCAGAGCTTGTAGATGTTTGCGAATCATTTATTGAAAGAATTACCAAAGATGCAGATAAGCGGAGGACTGCAGCAATTAAATATATTTTGGAAATGTGTGCCTACGATTCCATCTTAATAAATCCACACGGTTGGATAGTCCGAATGTTTGGCAAGTCTTATATCAATAATTCCCGTGAAGGTTTAGCAACTGAAATATTACGAGAATACGGCTTGTTTGTTGAATCTGTAGAAACCAACAAAGAAGATTGGGTAAAGGTTATTGAGAAGCCGTGGTTGTCCCAAACAGCCACGCCACAGGGTGTCGATGTCTTTATACCTATGGAATTAAATGTTGACTGTTACACGGAACGAGTGAACCCATTAAACCTGACGATACAGGAATTAGAAGGTGACAGGAGCATCTTAGAAGATGAGTGCATACAGCACTTTAATTGTCATAGTGAAAAAGTAAAAGGCAAAAATAAATTCATAGGTGTATGCGAAAGAGAAAAATCAACCCTGCATAGTGCCTTAGACCTAAACCCCGACATAGTTACATGGTCTGACAAACTTCATAGGAATATTAAAACAAAGAATCAAGACAGCAAACGCAGCAAAACGATAAAACGACAGACAAGAGATTGGTGCTATATAGATGACGAAGGAAACCCAAGAAAACAAGATGCAACTTTTGAATGGGACAGAAACAACAATCCGCATTTCGATCTTACACAAAGCAAAAAAATGGAGATGAAATAATGGCACTAACACCGATGCAGCTTTTCATATTAAAATTCGGCAGACGATTGTTAAGAGCAGAAAAAAGGTTTATTGAGTTTACTGAATTTATGGCTGAGAAACATACAGACCCAAAGAAGCAACGCAGGGCGTTTATTTACGGCGCAATATTCTCTTTGTCTTTATTCTTTGCAATATTTATTCTACCGCAATTAATTGAGCTACTAATCTTTGGAGAAATTGAACAGCATGTCCACTAAAACGAAAGGAGCTAAGTGGGATTCACTCAAAGACAAAATTTGTCCTAAATGTAATGGCAGGTTGCGACCATACCTGACTCAAACAATATGGGCTTGTGATGACTATGAGTATTGCGGAAAAGTTGTTTATATGACAGTTGAAGAAGTTGAAGCGTATCAAGATTACAGAGAAACAATATTTCATTCCTTTCAATCCAAATTACGGAGAAACGAAAAATGAACGAGAAAGTAACTTTCAAAAACCCAATAGCAATTCTTATTAACAGGCTTAATAGTTTCAAAACAGAAACCAAAAGCAGGTTATTAAATTTCGTAGCTAAGACAGTTGGCGAGTGGATTTCAAAAAGCAACCTTTATGTTATGGTTACAGATGACGCAAATTCATACAACTACACTGAAGGGTATATCGTAGGATACAGGCAAGACACAGGGCTTGAGATTCAAGTAACAACTGACGAGTTAGTTTCGCAAGATTATATGGAAGTTGAATTGGTTGACGCATACGACAATGAAGGCAACAACTTAGACGTAGACTATTTTGAGCACGAAGGTGATCGTTTAAGAATTGAAATTGATATTGAAAATGAAAAAGAAGAAGCAGTTGAACATGCACTTGAAGAAAAAGATGAAAAAATAGAAATGATGAAAAAAGAAAATGAAGAACTGCGGAAGGAATTATATCAATATGAAAAACAGGGTTTGGATTATTTAAAAGGAGACAGAGAAGAATCAAAACCCACGACCATCAAACTCAAAGGTTTCAACAACTAAACCCAACTAACTACAGGAGAAAGTAAAATGCACAAAGGAATATCACTAACGCAACTCAGTGAAGAGTTAACAAGACAGAAGGAAACCCGTTTGGACTACCTTGCCGACACAAGAGCAATTACTGCTGTCCCACATAAGGTATATCAGGAAATTTCAAATTTAGAGGCAAGTTGCGATATGACAGAAGAAGAAAAAGGATTTTTTGTCCCAAGTGGTGTTGCTCTTAACCTAAATGAAAAAGGTGTTTTTCCTACTACAGACATAACCAACGGGCAACTTTCTAAAAAGCTGCAAATTCCAAAGAAGTATTTTGACAGGATGCTTGAAGGTGAAGAAACGAATCAAGAGTTGCTTTGCACTAACATCAATCATTGGTTACAAACTCAACCAGAAAAGAGAATGGTGCGGACATTAGACGGTAATGCCAGAGCATACTTGTCAGAAAGATATAGACCACTTGACAACTATGACTTAGCAGAGGCTGTCTTGCCTACCCTACTTGAGAAGCAGGTTGACATTGTCTCTTGTAATATTACTGAAGCAAGAATGTATATCAAGGCCATTAACTATAAGGTGCAGGGTGAAGTAGGAGTTGGTGACACCGTAGCATCAGGTGTCATTATATCTAATAGTGAGGTGGGCAAGGGTAGTCTCTATGTAGGTCCATTCGCTGAGCGTCTCGCCTGTAAAAACGGAATGGTCATAAATGATTGGGGCAAACGCAAATATCATGTAGGCAAATCAAATGCCGAAGGCGGTATGTCAGCAGACGAAGCGTACAGACTATACACAGACAAGACAAAAGAAATGACAGACCAAGTGTTTTGGCATCAGGTTCGTGATTTAGTTACTGCATCATTAAGTGAAGATGGTTTTGGTGAAATCGTTTCAAGTCTGAAAGAGTCTACCACTAAACAAATTCAAGAGCAAAACCCATTTGAAGTTATGGAAGTTGTAGAAAAAAAATGGGGAACACTTACAGGCAGGGGTAGTAGGTCTATCAGGTCAGAAGAAAAGCAAGGCATACTTCAGCACCTAATACACGCAAAAGGTGATACTGCTCTTGGTATGACCCAATGGGGGTTAGCAAATGCTATTACAAGACAGGCTGAAGATGTAGAGAATTACGACAGAGCAACAGAGCTTGAGTCATTAGGTTATCAAGTAGCCACATTAGACAATAAAAGGTTTGATGCTTTAGTAGGTAATCAGTAAATAAAAAAACCAAGTGGCTTGAGGTTGTAGCCACTTGGTTTTATCTTACCATTTAACTCTTACAGAGAAAGTAAAAACCCATAACAATGATACTCAACAAACAACATAAAGTCAACTATTTTGATAGGGCAACAGAAGTAACTACAAAATATGTATTGGGAAGTACATATGGCGTGGTTGTTGTTTGGGGAGACAACCTGTTGCCCTATCATATTTACCTGTTGGAAAACAAACAACATCAATGTATATTTGGTGACGCTGAAACTGAAAGGAGAATAAACTACAGCGACCAAGAGTTTTATTCATTATCGCAAAAATCATATTCATTCAATAGTCAAAGACTAAAAGTCAAAAGACAGAAAGAGAAAAAAATGGGATTCTTACAATTAGACTCAACCCCGAAGTTTTTACCACGATTTGATCTTGACCTACGGGCAGGGCGTTTCTTCGCAGTTGAACGTGTTCAAGGTGCAGATGGTGATTGGACTTCTAATAAAGTTGAAGTTGAAAATCCCGTATTTGTAATGGACATTGCAAATACCGCAATAGGTTGGACAGCTTTTATTGATAACAGGCCTGACAGTGTAATGCACCACCAAGAAGATGGTATGCCGAAACAACCTTCGCTTGAACACAAGCAAAGTTTTGAAACCGTCATACAATTAGTAGGTGGAGACTTTGACGGCTCAGTAAGAAAGTTTGGCAAAGGTGGGTTCACTATAGGTAAAGCATTCGATGATTTAGTTGACTCTTGGTTAGCATCATCACCGAATAACAAAAAGAAGAAATGTCCTGTAGTGAGCGTAACTGGCAGTATAGCAGTCAAGGCAGGTAAGAGTACTAACTACGCACCTGAGTGGTCAATCACTGATTGGGTAGACCGTCCAGAAGAATTTGATAACTGGATACCACCAAGAGTTGATGAAACTACTGAAGATGCTGCAGACAACAAAGATTTACCATTCTAATTAACCCTTTAACCTTTAACGGTGGCATCTCACTTTATAGGTGGGGTGCCACCTTCTTTTATGAAGACGCAAACATTAATACTTGAAGGACAACTACCTGCAATAAACGAGATCATTGCAAACTCTAAGACTCATTGGGCAAATTATTCAAGAGTTAAACGAGGCAATACAAATCTTATTGCATTACAGTGCAAAACCCAAAGATTGAAAACCTTCGAACACCCAGTTGGTATTGTCTTTAATCATTACAGACCAAATAAAAGAAAAGACCCTGATAATGTAGCAGGTGGGGCAATGAAGGTGATTTTAGATGGTCTTGTAAAAGCAGGTATACTGAAAGATGATACAATGGAGTTTGTAAAATGTTTGCATCATACATTTAACATAGACAAAGTAAACCCAAGAATTGAGGTTGTGTTTTATGAATCAGGAAATAAATGAAAAGAGAGAAGCTGCATTGTCATATGCAGAAATGGGTTGGCTTGTATTCCCAATTCATTTCATTACTACTAATGGGAACTGCTCTTGTGGTAATGAAGAATGTTCAAGTGTTGGTAAACATCCAATTGTTGCAAATGGTTTACATGAAGCAACAACAGATAAAAATTCTATAAACGCATGGTGGAGAAGATCGCCCTTTGCAAACATAGGAATTAGGACAGGTGATGTTAGTGGTTTTGATGCTATTGATATTGATCCAAGACACTTAGGTGACGAGACTTGGCAGTGGGTCCAGAATGAATTTGGAACACTACCTGATACACCTATAGCCTTAACAGGCGGTGGTGGCACTCATATTCTTATAAAGCACAGCGGAAAATTACATAGTCAAAATAATATTCTTACAGGCATAGATATAAAAGCAAATGGTGGTTATATCCTTGTTGAACCTTCTAACCATATAAGCGGTAGCAACTATGTTTGGGAATTATCATCGCACCCAACAGACACACCTCTGATAGATTTAGAAGTAACTGCAAACGGAGTGTTTAACCTTTTAAATGAATCACAATCCAGAGGTGCCGTTTTAAGCCATTCTGACCAAGTAGGTAGTAATAACCCTAATATATCGCCTGAGAGCATTACAGCACCTGTTTCGGAGCAAATGGCAGGGGTTACAACTATAGGTGAAGGCAGTAGAAATTCTCAGCTAACAAGTGTAGCAGGTTCACTTCGTAGGCGTGGGCTTGAAGCAGATGAGATTGCTCTAATTATTCACCAATATAATTCCAGATTCTGTGAACCACCTTTGGAAGCAGTAGAGGTTGACAGGATAGCTCACGGCATGATGAGATATCAGCCAGACCCTTTGCCACCTTCCACTATTACTCCGTCAAATGAAAACGATCAAAGAGCGTTAAGTGTTTTGCCTTTAACTGATGGTGGCAATCGTGATAGACTTATTAATAGATATGGAAAACAAATATTGTATGTCCCAGAGCAGGGATGGAGAATTTGGGACAACATAAGGTGGTCTGTTGATAGTGCAAACAGCATAACTGAAATGGCATTAAATACAGCAAGGGTTATTAGGGCTGAAGAGCAAACAGGAGTAATAGACAGAAGCGGAGTTGATAAAGCAGAGAAATGGTCGTTTGCTTCTGAAGGTTTACAAAAAATCAAAGCTATGATTCAACTTGCACAATCTCACCCAGAAGTTATTTGTAGTGTTAATGATCTTGATACACATCAGTTTTTATTTAATGCTACAAATTCCACTATAGATTTACTTACAGGTGAACCTGTAGACCCTGACCCTGTTCATAGGTTAACACAAGTGAGCAATATGAAATTCGATCCAGAAGCTAAATGTCCTAAGTGGATTGAATTCACTAAACAGATTTTACCAGACCCTGACGTTGTAAAGCATCTTCAGAGATACTTGGGCTTATCTCTTAGTGGTGACATGACAGCAGAGGCTATGTTTATTCTTTTTGGTGAAGGTGCTAATGGAAAATCAATACTGCTTGAAGTATTAGCTCATTTAATGGGAGACTACCTGAGTAATGCACCTGCTCATACTTTTTTAACCTCAAGTAGAAATGAAGCTATAAGAAATGACTTGGCAATGCTCAGATCAGCCAGACTTGTTACAGTTAGTGAAACCAACAAGGGTAGTATGTTAGATGAGTCTGTAATAAAACGAACTGTAAGTGGTGATCAAGAAACTGCTCGCTTTTTACATAAAGAATTTTTTACATTTAAACCTCAATACAAAATTTTATTAGCTACAAACAACAAGCCTGAGATACAAGGTGGAACACATGGAACTTGGCGAAGGCTGCATCTAATTGAGTTTGGCGTAAAGTTTGGGTCTGAAGGACATCCCAAGGCAGGTAAGAAAGATGAAATAGTAGCAAACCTTAAAGCCGAAGGCAGTGGTATTTTGAATTGGCTCATAGAAGGTTTTAAAGATTACAGAAAATTTGGAATGGATCAACCAAAAGCAGTTAGTGAAGCAACACGATCTTACCGTGAAGACCAAGACCCATTAGTTGATTTCATTTCATCTTGCTGCAATACAAATAATGATCTTACCATTTCAACGAATGACTTACGTGAAGCATATAACAAATACACGGGAGATGATAAAAACGCAGTTTGGTTTGGACGTACAATGTCAGAGCATGGCTACAAAGTTTCAAGGACAGGTTCAGTAAGAATGAGAGTATATAAAGGCATCAGTTTGAATGAAGAAGGACAGCAGTTGTTAGACAGAAATAATATGGGACAATGATTATGAACCCAAGACTAAATATCGAAAAAGCTGATGGCTATATGGAACAGATTTACAGAGACAATGTCATTGAAATAATACCCCCTGCAGGTCGTTCAAAATATACCCATATTCACTACAGATCAATGACTCACTTTGGCAAAATTTTTACAAGGGTAATAAGGGTGAGTGAAGAAACATCTGTTGTAAACCTATATGAGTGGTGGTTAGCTAAATAATAAGGGACAAACCTTCGTAGGCTACCAAACAGCCCATCTAAGCCTGTCGAGCAGTTTTAGGGTCTGATTTATCCTAAAAAACACTCGACAGGCTTAAAACAGGCAAAACGCTCCATATCGACAGCCAGATTTAGCTTCTAACGCCATTCGACCCAAAAAGGGTCTATACTATCCCACTATCTATTTGACAGCCTTACGACAGGAAAATAGGCCTGACAATGCCTAACATTGCTTGCAACGCCTAACATTGTCCTCAATGTCTAACATTGTCTTCAATGTTTAGCATTGCCCCCAATGTTTTTCATTGCCCCCAATGCCTAACATTGCCTTCAATGTCTAACATTGCCTTCAATGTTTAACATTGCCCCCAATGTTTAGCATTGTCTGCAATGTTTAGCATTGTCTGCAGTGTTTTCCATTGGAATCAATGCCTAACATTGCCCTCAACGCCTAACATTGCCCTCAACGCCTAACATTGCCCCCAATGTTTAGCATTGCCCCCAATGTTTAACACTGAAAACAATGAAAACATTGCCCCCAATGCCTAACATTGCCTTCAATGTTTAACATTGTCTGCAATGCTTAGCACTGAAAACAATGAAAACATTGCTATCAATGCCTAACATTGCCCTCAATGTTTAACATTGTCCCCAATGTTTTCATTGTTAAGCATCTTTGAACATATCTATTAAACCCTGTATGACTATGTAGACACAAATAATTGTTACTGTTTGCCAAGTAAGATTTTCTGGGACTGCAGTCACTGCTAATGCACCGCCTACAGTTGCTCCTAATTTCCTACTACCCAGTTTTTGAGTTACCTGCTTCAGTAGTTCCATTTCTATTTCCTTCCATAAATGTGATGCCGTCTAACTGGCCTTGCATTTTTTGTAGAACAGCGTCATCTGATACTAAAAAATTTAATCTTTCTTGCATTGCTTCTTTGATTTCTTTCTTCTTTGCTTCAATATCAGGTTGCGTCATTATCAATTCCTTTTTGTAAAAATTACCATTTAACTTTATTTGCCCAATATGCAGCTGACATTTTACCTCTTGCTATGTTTTTAGCATGTCTTGCTTTAAAAGCTAAACGCCTTTGTCTTGATGCTTTTGACTCATTTGCTTTTTTAGGTGAACCCTTAACACCCTTTTGACCGAACCTAATCAGTTTTATTTTGGACCCTTCTTTTGCGACAACAGCATGACTCTTTGTTCGGTGGCTTGGTGTCCTTACAGCTTGGTTGTAACGACTTGCCCCGATCTTTTTTAGCCTTGCATCTTTTTTTTTAGCCATTACTTGCCTCGACTTTTTTTCTTCTTCTTTTTCTTTTTACCACCATACATGTATTTTGGCATTATTGAACCCTTAAGTGATCAAGCTCTCGCTCTATGTATAAATCTTTTAATTTTGTGTTTGAAACCTTTAGTAATGTCCCTGACTTTACTTCACCATCTTTTATTGTATACAAATAAAACGTAGTGCTTAGTAAACCGCAATTAGTAATTCTTGCAGGTCTGCGTTCATTTAAATGAATATACACACATTCATTATTTGTATAACTGGAGCCAAAAAAAATCATTGCTCCTGAAATTATATTGCTTATTGACTCTCTAACAAACAACAAAGCCAAGCCAATTATAAACCAATAACCCCACTGTTCAACTAATACTCCCAAGCCTGATTGCTGTGAAAACTTTTGTAAACCTTCAACTGCTTCAGTTTCCATAATTATTCATGTGCAGCTCTATAAATAAACCCAACAAAACTTGTGCATACAAACATAACGACTCCATACATCTCTTGAGACAACCACCATTCTTCCCATTTATGTCCACCAATAAAACCTGTCACTGCCCAAGTCTGGTAAAGTAATTCAGTTGCAACTCCACCTATAGCTGCGAACTTTGAAGCATTTGCAGCATGCTTGCTTGCTAATTCTTTTTTTGTTAATTGTATTCTGAAACTTTTATTCTTTGCTTTTTCTTTTTTGACTTCTTCTCTTGTAGCAATAAGCTCTGCCCTACTATCTTTTGCTACAACATTTTCATTTTTAACAGATTTTCGCAAAGACTGAATCTCTTTTACAGCCTGTATGTATAAAAGTCGTTGCCTTTCAGCAGATGGGATTTCTTCTGGCGGTGGGTAATTCATAATTGAAATACTCGTCAAATAGTTTTTTTGCGTCTATCCTGATTGAACTACCAGATAAATTATTGCCAGTATTGTTATTAATAAAATGTATGTCAGCATAGCTACCTCTAAAAAAATTATTCTGCGTCTTTATAAATACAAAATTAACTGTCATTTTAACTTGCCAAGGTTGGTCTGGTATCTGGAAAATTTGAAGTAGAAGGCCAATTTCGCAAATTTTCTCTATACGTCAGATAGGCATCTCTTTTAGGATGGTCGCTTAATGGAACAATATAGTCAGTATCCAACAACTGCCTATCTCGCCATACACGGGCAGAAGATGCTTTTTGATGGTCTGTTGGATCAGGAGGAACTACTTCCGAAAAGGTGTCGCCTTCGCTTGTATTTGCTTCCACAAAATCACGATCTGCAATAATCGTATTAGTGGTTCCATCTGCGTAATTTATTTTATAAACAGCCATTATTTTTCCTTTCTTTTAACCCATTGAAATAGGGTAAACCATAACGCACCCTTTACCACCATGGCCACAATATCCGTATCCCGTAGCGGTAAATATTCCACCGCCTCCACCCCCCAACGTAGCCGAAGAAGAATAGACATTGGATGCTCCACTTGCTACATGATACCAACCATTCCCCCCCATAAATGGGCCTACAGGAGACATACCATAATCTGTTGATGAAATCGCCCAATCTTTACCTGCAGGGTTGCTTGGTTGGTGTCCAGAACCAATCGGCATCAGCCCTTGTTCATAGTTTGTTGCGGATAGGTAGGCTCGGGCATCGTTATAAGTTGATGCAGAAATTTCTGGAAATGGCGAACCTACGATTGGATAACCCATAGCCTCGTGCATACCGTTATCTAAATTTGCGTTATCCATATTGGCAGTTGCTTCAATTTGTGCGCCGTATAAGGAACCCCCGTCTGCGATAAAAAATGAAGATGCCTTGGCAACATGCGTTCCGCTGTTTCCATTAGACCATAAACCTACCGCACCGCCTCCTGTTGTTTGTTTTGTCGCTGTAGTAGACATTCCGTTCCCACCAGAATAGTTAGCTATGTTACCACCTGTAGCCGTGCCACCGCTCGGGCCAGTTACCGCTGCAGCACCAGAGCTAACAGTTCCACCATCGCCACCATTAGCCGTCATAGTTGAAATCCCTGATCCGCTAAAAACACTGTTTCCGCCATCATTACCTGCATTAGCGTTATTTCCGTAAAGAATAGCACCCCCATTTCCAACAGTAACGGTATAAGATGTTGACGCTTTTAAGTGCAAACGAGATATTGCCGTTCCCCCTGCAGACCCTCCCGTACAAGATTGATTAACGTCACTTGAAATTGCTGCACCACTACCACCTGCACCTATAACCCAGACGTACGCTTCAAAATCTATTGTCGGAGTCCATGTTGTAGATTTTGCAAAAAATATATTTGGCAGACCCTCAGTGCCGCCTTTTTGCCCTAAAATTGCCATTAATTAATCTCCTAAAGTGTTGTCCATCCTATAGTCGAGTCTACATACACCAACTGCACCGCTGACCCTTCAAGTAATGTTCCATCTTCGGTCTCAGTGTTTATTTTTGAAGAGTTACGGCCTACGGTAATTGTGGCTGCCCCTACATTTTTCAAAGTCACTGTATCACCTGCTGATGGTGATGATGGTAGATTAATAGTGAAAGCAGTGCTTGCATGATTTCCAATTATTTGATCACCACTACTTGCAGTATATGTAGTTGTTTTAATTGCCCAATCTTTATACAGACCGCCCACATCCGTTCCATTTATGGAAAATGTTTTACCTGAAGCAATATCAATTCCATCATCATCAATAGTTGCAATAGTTACTTCATCAACTGCAAAAACAATTTTACCCTTATCAGCACCAGATGCTGCAGTAACAGTTGAAAAAGTAACAGAATCAAGCTCTTGACTTCCGCTTGCAATATCAGTAGTTACGAGCAATCGGTTTGTCGCAGAAGTGCCTAAACTAATAGTGCTGTCGGCATTATTTGCAGCTTTATATACAGTAAGATTACCAGTTGAAGGTAATAAGCTATCTGTTATTGCTTTCAGAAAATCATCATTTGCAGCAAGAGTCGAAACATCTGAAGCTTTTGTTGGGTCACCTACGTTTACGCTGAAACCTGCGGTATATGCCATTTAAAACCACCTTGACCTTTTTGATGTTGCTGACGGGCTACCTGACGGGTCTGCAAAACCATTAGAGTCCGTCCAAAAACCATGATCCAATCTTTGCGTGTGATTACTACTTGTCCAGTTTGGTACTGAACTGCTTGTCCATCTTCCTGTTAAAATTGTCAAAACATTCCAAGCCTGTATAACAGAGCTCATCTTGTTAAAATCAACTGTGATGTCTCTAATTTGAAATGGTGTTCCAAAACTTTCAACTTCTTCGTATTTATTGTAAACAAGGCGAAATTGATCTAACGGGACTTTTGTTAATGATCTTGGGCCTACTCCTAACGTCATCATTTCTAACTCAGTTGAAAAAGCCATTAGCTCTCTTGATGCTCGTCTTGTAGCGTCAAGTGTTACATATAGCCAATTAAAGTTTAACCTTCTTCGCCTTGTAGTTTCAAGGATTGCAACTGAAGCTGAATCTGTCTCATCATATCGTGATAAATATTTTCTGTTTACAGGGTCATAGTTGTAACTTGCAACCACTTGGTTGAGAGTAACTTTTTGTGGGTCTAATGACACAGAAAAATCTTTGGCCCCATCACCTCTGTCGATCAGGTCAAAATTACGATATTGATCTAATTCTGACAAACCCGTTATTCTAAATTTTGGTGTGTATTTTCCACCATTAATAATCATGTCAGCAAACCCTTCAATTAACGCTTCCGTAATGAGCGTGTTCGAAGATGTTTCTGACGATATGTGCCTTCTCGCTTTAACTTCTGAAATATTATTTCCCCACGCAGTGAACGCTGTCGAGTCAATATTCGACGAAGAAACCTCCAAATGCGTTTCAAGAATGTCTTTGACAATATCAGGAAGCGACTCAAGCAAGTTGCCTGATGACGCTCCATTATGAGTTGCTCCTTTTATGTTAGCAGTTATAGTGTCATTATCAGGGTCATATGAGTCTGATATAACAAATTCAGCATCTGTTAAATTAGTTGAAGACGGAGTAATTGCTGAACCATTTTTGTAAACTGCTTCAATTTGTTTTATAGCATGACTTGCTATTTTGAATGTCTTAGTAGATGTGTTAATACAAAAACACGGAACCTGTTCACCACCCCCTGCCGTAGTAGACCAATCGCCATACACTATAGGCACTGAAAGGTTTTCGGATTTTGCTTCAACATTAGCATAAATACTTTTGAAAAATGTCCCTGTAGGCAAAACTTTTTGGTCTTTCATTCTGTTGTCATCTACATCAATTTGAACATGTTGATCGTCAAAAGAAACACCAGAAGGAAAGACAACTGAACCTATAAAAACAGTAGTGTAATCACTTGGGTTGGTTCCCTGTCCTACTTTTACAGTAACATTTCTATTTGCCCAAGCATATTGGTCAAGCAAATCTGTTATAGCTTGATCTGCATTATCCAAGGTCATAGTTAATGACGGCATAGTAAACCTTGGGTCGAGCAACTGCCCTGCAGTTAGGGTCATTGATGATATTCCAATTAATCTATCATCATATACTGTCCCATCAGTAAGCGTAACTCCACCTTTGCTATACCTAACTGTTTTGCCAGTTAAAGATATTTCAACCAGTTGTCTCCAATCTTGGACTGCTGCAGTAGAATCAAAAGCCATTATTCAGTTTTTTCTTCAAACACTAATGATGAAGTGCTATAGTTGTTTATAAATGCGTGTGCCTGAGATAAGGGCGTAGTCAAATAACTATACATAGAGTCTTTGCTTGGCCTGTTAGCAGGGTCTAACGCTAATATGATCGGCTTACTGTTTCCGACTTTTTCCATTATAGCTGAAAACTTATCTGTTTGAGTTTGGTCTTGTAGGTAAAATGAAACAGTTGCTCGTCTGTATTTATTTCTTGCTTTATAAAAAGTTTGCCTACCTGCTACAGGATTGCCTGTACTTGGATCAAACATAGAAATTTCAAACCCTTGCGTTATGTTTCTTGATGTCTCATAAAATTCACCTGCAGCTATTCTACCTATGTCAAGATAGCTCAAAGGGTTTCCTGAGTCAGCAAAAGTAACTCTCCAATATTGATATGTTTGATCTAAGAAAAAAACAATACGCTGTAATACATTACCGTCTGCATCAGTTGCTATTGTTAATTGCTGAGAATAAGAAGGTGAACCCCAAGAGTCAGAAGCATTAGCTTGAAGGGTAACTGTTGCAGAACTGGTTAAGTTAAATGAAAACATAGAAAAACAAGTGATTTTTTTAGCTGAACCTAAATTGAACACAATCCATTCAGATGCCTTGCCTGTAGTTCGCCAAAGTTTTGCTATGTGATCGTGCAAAACATTCTCAGCTACAAGATCAGTATTTGCTTCACTACTATGAGTAACAGTTGAACTGTCCCATGAATCCATGTTATAAAGAAATCTTGCGTTTGCCATATTAATCCTTAGACATCAGGGTCTGTAACAACGCCTGTATTAAAAATGACTGGTCTGCCCCTTGATGACTCTCTTTGTAAAACATTCACCAAGAAATCTTTTGCATCATGCTCAATGAAATCTTTAACACCTTTACGATCTATCGCTTGAACAGTAAAATTAAAATTCATATTGCCACCACCACCTCCTATGAAACCTCCATTCATTCTTGAGCTTGGCGTAATGCTAACATGCTCTGCCCCTGCTTCACCTGCCAGAAACATAGTAGGTTTACCAACCATCCCTTCAAAACCCCCTGCAGCCTTATTCAATTTCATAGCATCAGCTTCAACAGAATCTTCGAACTGGTCAGCTCGTTCTTGCTCTTCCAATTCCAGTGCTTTTCTTCTGACGCTTAAATTTCTAAACGCCCTATTAACAAGCCTTGTTTCAGCTGCAGGTAGTTTTTGTCCTTTAGCTAACTTGGGCAAAATATTAAAAGCCAATAACTTTGCTTCGTTTTGCGTAAACCCTTCCTCATTCTGTAACGTTCGCATAATAGCAATGCCAGTTTCATGATCTTTTAACCCTCGTTCATTATACCCTTGAATAGACCTAACATCTTCGCCTTTTACAAAAGTAAAATCACCCCCTGCTCGGGCAAAAGCGTCTTCAAGTATTCCAATATCTGAGTCGGCTCTG